>Ga0007859_1000051_pt1 | contig 30497 bp, 34 predicted proteins | sample CryBogCBH27Jul07_FD_71222 | JGI IMG/M metagenome (GOLD analysis project Ga0007859, IMG submission 71222) | Freshwater microbial communities from Crystal Bog, Wisconsin, USA - CBH27Jul07 | ecosystem: Environmental > Aquatic > Freshwater > Lake | place: Crystal Bog, Wisconsin, USA | collected...
ACCGAGGGGCTTCGCCGATGGCAAAGCGATCTCCCTATCCAAGATGCGTTCCCCACCATGACCCCATCGGAGCGGGAGTTTCTGATCGACGGCGTTTGCCCTCCATGCCAAGACTTGATCTTTGCCGAGCCGGAGGAGTGAACAATGGACAAGATGCCGGACGGAAAATCCGTCACGGAGCGGTATCTCTACGCCGCTACCCACGATAGTTCCAAGCACCCCGGTCGCCGATCCATTTGGACGGTCGAACACGGCAAGGGTTCCAACTGCATCATGGTCCGCCACGCTGGCGACGAGGTGCCGGAAAATCTGCAAACCCAACTTGACGAGATCGGTCTGGTGCTGGCATCATTCGTAGGTCAGCGTCAGGTCTGCAAGTCAGGCAGGCACGAACGCTATCTGCTCTCCAAGATGAAGGGCATTACCAAATCATCATCATCATCGTCTTACCAGCCCGAGAGGATTTTCTGAATGGCGAGAGTGCTGTCCGGTCGTAGCGAATGGATGCCGAGGGCAGCGTGCCGAGGTATGAACCTCAGTGCCTTTTTCCCAGAGGAAGGCATGAATGTAAGCAAAGAAGTTGCCGACACCTGCAAGTCGTGTCCGGTTTTGGAACGCTGCCGTGAGTGGGCGTTGCGCCACGAAACCTACGGCTATTTTGGAGGGCTGAGCGCAACCGAGCGACACAAGGTTCGTCGGCAAATGAAAATCGCTTTGGTCGCACCGCACCATCTCGTTTAGAGGGCTGTTCCAAATCTCAGGGCTAGCATTGTGCTATGCCACTGCTCAACAAGTTCCGCCAACTGATCGCCTCCGCCGTCCTGCTCGGCGTGTTTACGCTCGGTTTCACCTCGCCCACCAGCGCAGCGAAAATCGCCGTGCACTCAAACTGCAAGACTTGGGTTCGGGTCATCGACGTTTCCAGCAACAACCCGCACCCGTTTGACTGGACGAAGATCGCCAAAAACGGCGTTTCGGGCATCTACATCAAGAACTCCGAGGGTGTGGCTTACGTCAACCCGAACTTTGCCCCTGATGCAGCCGCAGCGAAAAAAGTTGGTATCCCTTATGGCGGCTACTACTTTGCTCGTCCCGGCAAGGCTTCCGGGGCGGCTTCCGCTACCTTCTTCGTGAAATCCGGCGGCGCAACCGGAACTTTGCCGCCCGCTTTGGATTTGGAAGTCAATGAACTGAGCGTTCCAGCGACCGGCAAGTGGGCGGAGCAGTGGTTTGCAACGGTGAAATCCCTCACCGGACGCACCCCGATCCTCTACACGGGCGGCTACTACGGCTGGGGAACCGCACAGGGGCTTACTGAAATGCGCCTCTGGCTCGCCGCCTACCCGCTTGGCTACGCCAATGTGAGACACGGCGTTTGCTCGCTGCCGCAGCCACACACGCCGTCGGCATGGATTTCACAGGGTTGGTCAATGTGGCAATACACAAGCGTCGCCAGCATCCCCGGCATCGCTGGGCATGTTGATCTGTCCGCCGCAGAACCGGCGTGGTGGAGTTCGGTCACCGGCTCCGGCATCAAGCCGCCCACGCCCGGCCAGAACCGCTATCCAGCCCCTATCTATGCCTACGGCTCGCACGGACCGAAGGTTGTCTATCTACAGAAAATCCTGCACCACTACGGCTACCTGACTGCGAAGCAGGTTGATGGCGTGTTTGGAGAGCAGACCTACCTCGCAGTCCGCAAGTGGCAGTATCGGATCGGTATTCCGGTGGACGGCAAGTGGTCCTCGCTGACCGACCATGCGACGAACTGGTACCTGAAGCACGCCCGCCCCTACCCGTGGCCTCGGAACTACCCCGTGCTGCGTGTCGGCTCGGTCAATGCACCGAAAATCGTGCAACTACAGCAGTTGCTCACAAAGCATGGATTTGCGGTCAAGGCCGACGGCATCTTTGGCAGTTCTACTGCTGGAAAGTTGCGTGGCTTCCAAAAGAAGCACCACATTCACATCTCCGGCATTACGACCTACCAGACTTGGGTTGCGCTGTGGCAGCCGTAGTCGTCACGCAGAACACCTACAACATCTGGCAGACCGTTCTCGCCCTCGTCCTGATTACCGGAGCGTTGGCACGATGGCTGAACAGCCGCTTGCCGAAAAAATCCGAGATGGACGACCTCAAAAAGGCACTCCGAGACGCTAAAGAGAGCAACTCGGCGGAGAACAGCCGCATCATGGCACTTGTCCGTGAGGTCAAGTTTGACCTGCGCCAGACGACGGCTCGTTTGGAACGCCACATCGACAGGGTGAAGGAAAATCCTGCGGAGATCGGCGATGAGTGACGACAAAGCCGTAGCCGCCCATGTCCAAAAGTTCACCCATTCCTATCTCGTCGTCTATCCCGAGCACTCCGCACGGGAGGACGATCCGCACTACATCGACTTTCATCACTTGCAGCGGGAATGGAAAAAAGACCCCGAGAAGTGGCGTTGCGCCTACGGCGTAGAGAAGGGGGATTTTACTGAGTGCGACTTGGCGCACCCTTTGGAAATCCATCACGCCCACGTCGAGTTCGCCCTGCTCAACTCCATTGACCTCGCCCTGTTCGAGAAGCGGTATCCGGGCATCTCCGATCCCGACCACCTCGGCGCATGGGTTGAGAGCGCAGCGAACTGCATCGTCTATTGCGCTCGCCATCATCGGGGCCACGCCGGAGTTCACAGTGCATCGGCGGCTGACTGGGAAGCCTCGTTCGTTATCCGAAATCTCATTCAGTAGCCATGTGGCTTACCGCCCTCGCCACCCTTGTCTGCTTCCTCGGAGCCAATGTGTTCTCCGTGTTCATGGTGCAGGCCGAAGCCCGAAATGATGCCTTCAAGGCGGGAGTGTTCGAGGCGGGCTATGCCCTGTTTTGGATCGTCGCTGCTCGCTACTCAGTGGACACGCTGAACGGTCACGGCACCGCTCGAACGGTAGTCATGCTGACGGCGTTGGTGCTCGGCAACTTTGAGGGCGCATACATCGGGACGAAATGGGGAAAGCGGTTCGTTCGAGATCACGATGCCGAGGAAGTGGACGAGAGGCTCGCTGAGGCGGAGGCTGCGCTGCTCATGGCGGAAAAAACGCTGGAAGAACTCACAGACGAGATCGCTCACCATCACAAGCACGAGGGTCACGAACACTAGAACCGGTGCCGCAGGGCATCGAGGAAACATTCCTAACGACCAGTATCACCCGCCCTACGGCACCGGTGGGCGTTAGTGTAGTGCGCCCGAAAATCCTATGCAAATCGGCATGGCTATTTTTTGTCCGCACGCTCCGGTAGGGTTTATTCCGAGTGCTATACTCAACCCACCTATAGAGAGGACTGGCTATGACCAGCGAAACAACCAGCGTCACTGACTACGCAACCGCACTGACGGTTGGACGAACCATCGTCAAGACCGAAATCATTGACGGCAATCAGGAAATCACCTTGGACGACGGAACCTTCATCTTGGTCCACAACGGCAACCTCGCTCACGGTGGCTTTGAGTGATCTACCGAGTGGAGTTCCGTGCCTACAAAGATGCGGCGAAGCACGATGACTTTGTGGTGAAGCGGTCATACGCCATCACAAAGCGTCGTGCCCAACGCCTGCTCGATGAGTGGTTCGCAGCGACGGCTGAGGAAAAATCCCTGTATTTAGGGCGCATTGAGGCTGTTTGGAAATAACACTTGACGACGACACACCCCTACTGTATGATGGTTGTGTAGTCGGAAGTGCCCATAGACCAGAGAGAGGAAAATCACATGACCCAGACCTTCGCCCCCGCCACCGAGAAGCAGGTGGCCTACCTGTTCTCGCTCGCCGCCAAGCGAGTTGTCCCCGCCGACCTCATGGAAGAAATCTCCTCCGCCGAGGACGGCTTGCTCGCCAAGGCGACCGCCTCGCACCTGATCGACCTCGTGAAGGAACTGCCCTACCGCCGGACTGCGCCTACGAGCGTGCAGACGGTCACCTCCGCCCCTGTCCGCCAAATCCCTGTCGGGCTGTGGACTGTCGTGGACGGCGAGGGTCATGTGACCCTGAAGGTCGAGGAAGCCTCGTGGGCGAACGGCAAGACCGTCATCTCCTACCTGTCCGGCTCGGACAACGAGCGTGCCTACACCGGCTTCGCCTTCATGACCGAGCAGGGCGTAAAGGTGTGGGGTTCCAAGTCCCACCTCCACCGCCAAATCGCAGCGGCTCAGTTCCTCACGACCGGATCGCTCGACGAGGCACGGGAGAACTTCCTTCAGGTGGCTGAGGCTCACGCCCTTGCATCGGGTTCGTGCCTCGCCTGCGGTCGCACCCTCACGGTGCCCGCAAGCCTCCACCGTGGCCTCGGTCCGGTGTGCGCCCAACGCCTGCTCTAATGGCGAAGCGCAACGGGAAAATCCGAAAGGAGGTTGCCACCCTGAGCGGGCTGCGTCGAGAGGCGCACTTTGCTCAGGGTGGTAATCCCGTTCAATGGTTCGGCGGCAAGGCGACGACCGTGCCGAACAAAAAGCGGGAAGCAAGCCGCAACGCCTGTCGTCGCAACTCACAAGACTGAGTTCACCAAAACTTGATGTAACATTTCCAACAAGGAGCGTGCCCCACTATGTCCACCAATCCATTCCACATCGACAACCTTGACCCCATCGGTAAGTCCGCTTCCCGTATCCTGAAGGGCGGTCCCGGCTCAGGGCGACACACCCAAGGTAGCGCACAGGACACGGCAACTCGTCTGGCCCAGTTCGTCTCGGAGAACCGAAGGAACATTTCACCATACAAGGCAAAGGACATCGCTCAGGCTCACGTTGACCACGCTGGCTACCACAACAAGATGGCAAAATATCTTCACGAGCAAGCCAATGCAGTTGCCCTCAATGGGATGGGCAACGTTGCGCTGGCAAAGCAAATGGAAAAGGAAGCGCAACTCCACGACAAGGCTTCTTCAGCGCACCTCGCTGCTTCTGAAACCGTGCTAAAGGCTCAGGGTGAGTGGGGTGGACGCTTGGGTCTTGACGAGAAGAAGCCGACCGCTTCCCAAGTTTCTGCTGCGAGCAACGCTGCTGCAAAGGCAACTGTCGCTGCTTCTGGCCCACAAACCACTGCTGCACTGGGATGGCAAACTCCTGATATCCAACTTCCCAGTGGCGCACCTTACTTTCTGGCGAAGGGCGGTCCCGGCTCAGGGCGACACCCTGAGGGCGCAACCTCGGTGAACACCCACGAAGATATCATCCCCTTCAACATGGCTAAGACCATTGACGATGAAGGAACTGATCTAAGCCTCGCTCAGGACGAGGCAGAACGCTACGACGGTTATTCAGGTGCTCACGCCGATCTTGCTGAGGCTTTCGCCGCCGACGGCAACACGCCCGCAGCGGAAGCACACATGGCAGCATCGAAGGCGTGGGCTGATGCCGCCAAGGCCGCCAAAGATTATTGGGACGATGAGGCCGACGAATACGGTGCAGTGGAAGATGCCTCCGCTCGTGCATACGACCTTTCGGAAACCGCAGAAGAAGTAAGTGGTCGTGGCGACCTCCCCTCGGCCTATTATGACGAGGACCTCGCATCGGCTGGCAACCCTCGTGACTACACCATTGCCGCAACAAACCCTGATGGCACGCACACCGTTATCGCCCAAGTGACCCACGAGCGCCTCGGCTACTAAACTCTGCAAATCGCACTACTCAACTCTGCTAGAGTATCCCCACCGATACCGATAGCAGAGGTGAAAGATGCTCAGCCAATACCAAATCGCCGAAGCCATTGAAGCCGAGGTGGAGCGTATGCAGGGGCTTGTGGACGAAATCCGACAGGCAGCCGTGGACACCGCCCGTGCTGAGGCGGACTTCAAGGTGCGCTTTGCACAGCACCGGCTCCAAGCCCGCACCTCTCCAAATCGCCTGAATGTGGACACGGTGGACGACATGGCGACCGTTGCCACCGAGGACGAGCGATACGCCCACCTGATCGCCGTGAACAACCTCTCCACGCTCCGTGAGGCTCTACGGGCATCGCAGTCGCACATCGACGCTCTGCGGACGCTGGCGGCTTCACACCGCATCGTCGCCCCGTAGTGGCAGAGAAAATCCTGCGCCAACTCGCCTCTATCTGCCCTCGCTGCTCCATGCACCACCGCAGCCCCGGACTAATCCAGTCGTGTCGTGAAATCGGTCAGCAGTGCTGGGAACGCTGCCCCGTCTGCCACCCCCGTTAGCCCTGCCCCGTTCCAAAACTTCGTGTAGCCTGAGTGCAACCGACGAGGTTGGAAACGTGGAAATCGAACCCATAACCGAAAGTGAAATCCGGCTTATCGCCCTCGAAGAAGGGTTGAAGGCGGCGTTCTCCCTTGACTGTGTTCGTATTCAGATGCTCAACCAAGCCGTAGATATGCTCTGCGATCAGTTGGACTTGTCGAAAAATGATGTGCGCCGACTACTTATCGGGAACAGGGGCAAGCACGTCGCTCGAAATCTTGCTACAATGAGTGCCGTGCGGGGACTTCTCCGGGAGTAGTCGCACAAGTCCAACGACCAGAGAGAAGGAACCATGAGCGTTACCATCATCGGCAACATTGTCCGTGACCCCGAGATTAGGTTCTCGCAGAGCGGGCTGGCTTTCCTCCCGTTCAGCGTGGCGGTGAACAACCGCAAGAACGTCAACGGGACATGGGAGGACAATGTTTCGTTTTTCGACGTGACCGCCTTTGGCGAGCAAGCCGAAAATGTTGCCGCCACCGTTGCTAAGGGTGATCGTGTGATCGTCACCGGCAAGTTGCAGCAGGAGTCGTGGGAGGACAAGGAAACCGGAGCAAAGCGTTCCAAGGTTGCCATTGTCGCCGACGAAATCGGAACATCATTGCGCTGGGCTACGGCTCAGGTTGCCAAGACCCCACGACCAGAGAACAACAACGGTTCTGGTCGGACGGCTCCGGCTCGCAACGAACCCACCTTCGACGACGCTCCGTTCTAACCGTCGAAAATCCCTGCGGTGACCGTCTAGGCGGCATCGACTTCGGCAAGTAGCCACCCTTCGGGGTGGCTTTCTTGCGTTCAAGATGGGGTATCCAGCACGACTTTTGGAAATGTTGTAAGGTCAAGTGTTATGGACTTACCTAACATCGGTGATGACGAGTTCGATCAGGAGATCGCCAACCTCGGAAAATCCTCCATGCCCGAAGGTCCGAGTGCGCTCGTGCTGATGTTCATGGAGGTCAGGGAGTCATTCCTCGCAATGGTCGAGGCGGGCTTCACGGAGGCACAGGCACTTCGGTTCCACGCCTACTGTGCGATCTCCGAGGGCGATTTCTGAGTGCGGGAAATCGACCACGAACTGCTGAAACTCTACGACGGGGAGGACATTATCCCCATCGAATACGACCTGTTCAAGGCCATTGTCCGCCCTGAATGGTTTGAGCAGTCGCTTTGCCGTGATGTGCCCGAGGCTTCCAATGTCGAACTGTTCTACCCAGAGCGGGCGAACACACCGGGCGGGAAACACCTCATTCCAGCACGAAAGTTGTGCCTGAAATGTCCGGTGCGCTACGAATGTTTGGAATACGGGCTAGAAGATCAGTTCGGCATCTGGGGTGGGCACTCGCTCAGCCAGCGTCGCCGCATCATCGTTTCAGTGAAATCCGGTAGTAGCCTTATAGAGGCTAGCCAAGCCATCGACGCACGGAGCAGGGATGCCAGATAAAGAGCCGCTTCCCCAAATCGACAACTTCAGTGAACTCGGTGCCACCGGTCTGTGGCGCACGGGTGGCTTCGTCATTGACGATATCCTGCCTCAACTCCGAGGCCGACAGTCTCTCACCGCCTACCGAGACATGGCGGAAAATGATCCGGTCATCGGTGCGATCCTATTCGCCATTGAGCGTGTAATCCTGCAAGTGGACTGGCGTGTGGACCCCCACACCGACCCAACGGGCTACACCCCGGACAGCAAAGACCAAGAGGCTGCCGATTTCGTGCAGGAGTGCATGGACGACATGAGCCACTCATGGCACGAGTTGATGATCGCCGTCGTGTCGTTCCTGACCTACGGCTGGTCGTTCTTCGAGATCGTCTATAAGCAGCGCAAGGGACCAGAGCAGCGTGACCCGGCTCTGCGCTCAAAGTTCAACGACAACAAAATCGGTTGGCGTAAGATTGCTATGCGAGCGCAGGACAGTCTTTGGCAGTGGCAGTTTGACGAAACCGGCGGCGTGAAGGCCATGATCCAGCGTGACCCAACGACCGGTCGCCTGAACGTCATTCCCATCGAAAAAGCCCTGCTATTCCGCACTACTGCCGCTCGTGGAAACCCCGAAGGCCGTTCCATTCTCCGCAACTCGTTCAAGTCGTGGTACTACAAGCGGCGTATCGAGGAGTTCGAGGCGGTCGGTGTCGAGCGTGACCTCGCCGGACTTCCCGTTGGCTATGTGCCCGCCGAATGGATGAGCACGAACGCCACGCCTGCTGAAAAAGCGTCGCTGTATGCGATGGAGCAGATCGTCCGAGGCGTGAAGCGCAACCAGACGGAGGGTGTAATCCTCCCGATGATGTTCGATGAGAACGGCAAGCAACTGGTGGACTTCAAGTTGCTGAACTCCGGCGGCGCACGACAGTTCAACGCACAGCCACTTGACGCAAAGGTTCTTACGCCTAGTGGTTGGAAGCGTATGGGCGACATTGCCGTTGGTGATGTCGTCGTAGACCCACTTGGATTGCCCTCATATGTCACGGGCGTGTTCCCGAAGGGCGTTCGTCCTGTCTACCGTGTCACCACGGCAGACGGACGCTCAACGCTCGCAGACGCAGAACACAACTGGGTGGTCACTAATAGCAAGTGGCGTAATAGTGAAAACATCAACGATGCTCACCCTCTGTTGCCCAAGTATAAAGTTCGCAAGACGCAAGACCTTTTGGCGAACATCGAAAAGAACGGAAATATCCGTCGTTTTCACCTCCCTCTCATCGAGCCCGTCGAATACGTTTATGGTGAGCCATTGCCCATTGAGCCGTATGTGCTTGGTGTTCTTTTGGGCGACGGACATCTTCAGGAAAATGGCGGGGTTCGCTTTTACTCCGCCGACGCACAAATCGCACAAGAGGTAGAAAGCCACTTGCCAGCAGGCGACGTTGTGACAATGTGGCACGACAAAGACGGCGGTAGTGGCAAGGCTGAGATGTACCACATTACGGGAACATCGGGTCGTCGCACGTCTGCGGTCAAGACCGCACTTAGCGAAATGTCCTTGCTTGGTAAGAAGGCTCCCGAAAAGTTTGTTCCACGCCAATACTTGACCGCTGGGGTAAAAGACCGCCTTGCACTGCTTCAGGGCTTGATGGACACAGATGGAACCATCACCAATGAGGGTTTGGGTATCTTCTACACCGTTAGTCCACAGTTGGCTAGCGATGTTGCAGAAATCGTGCGTTCGCTTGGTGGAACAGCAAGCGTTGGTCGCTACCCGATTGGCGAGTATACGTCGCCAAAGACGGGCAAGGTTGGCTTCTCGGAAAACGAGTATCACCACGTTCGTATCCGCATGCCACATCACCTGCCAATGGTTCGCCTAGAACGCAAGGCGGAGAAGTTGTCAGATGACAGCCGTATGCGCTACCACACCGGCATTTCGTCCGTCGAATACGTTGGTGAAATGGAAGTCCAGTGCATCATGGTTTCCTCGCCCTCGCACATGTATGTGACGGACGATTTCATCCCAACGCACAACACCGACCAAATCATCACCCGCTACAACCAGCAAATCGCTATGTCGTGTCTGGCTGACTTCATCATGCTCGGCCACGAGAGCGTCGGTTCATTCGCCCTCGGTGCTTCCAAAATCGACCTGTTCATCGCTGCGGTGGAAAGTTGGATCAGGCTCATCGCTGAGGTGTTCAATAGCCACGCTATTCCACGCCTCATGGCACTCAACGGCTACGACACGGCGCACTGCCCGACCCTCACCTACGGACAGGTCAATGCGGTGGACTTGCAGGAACTCGGTTCGTTCCTCACCAGCCTCACCCAAAGCCAACTGCTCACGCCAGACAACAACTTGGAGGACTACCTCCGAGAGTTGGCAGGGCTGCCCGTTTTCCGGCCCACGCCGCAAGGCGAAGCGGACAACACCCGCTACGCCGGATCGCAGGAACCAGAGCAAGCCATGACGGAGAAAAAGCCGTTCGTGGGTGCGGGTTCCAAAAAGACCGGCGACAGTGCCAGCCCGAACGGCAAGACCACATCTTCCGGTGTGAAAAATCCGCAGGGGGGACTGAACGACCAGTCCGGCGGCAGTGGGTTGCAAGCCGACATTTCCAGCGCAGGCTATCCCGGCGAAACCGGACAAGTTCCACCACAAGGTAAGGGCGGCTCGAAGAAGCCCACCGGTCAGAACGGACCGCTGACGAACAACCAGCGGAGCACGTCATGACGCTTCACATTCGCAAAATAAAGGCGAGCAAGCCAAAGCAGGGGGTCAAGATCAGACTTGGCATCCCGCAGCAGCAGCCACGCCCCCGAGCGAAATAACGCTATACGGGTTTTCCGCAATCCTGATGTAGCATTTACGACAAAGCGCAAGGGAGCCTGCCCGTGGAAGAAGTGCACATTTTAGATGTGGTGTCCGATGTGGCTCTCGCCGACATTGTGAAGAACACCACTCTGACTGCCGATGTTCGGGAAAGTGCCGCCGACCTCCTCACGGAGGGCTTCCAAACCGCTGACCTCATGGCCGTTGCCAAGGGCGAGGACGGTGAAATCTCCCTCGTCATGGTGCCGAACCGCCTCGACGACAACCCGATTTGGAAGCGCATGGCTGACCAAGTGCTCGGCGTTGATGGACTTTCCCCTGAGGCTGAGCAACGCCTGATTAGCCGCAACATCGCTAAGGGACTTGCCGACACGGTTCACCCATTCGCTAAGAGCGAAAATGTCTTTGGCGACACCCACGCCTGTCTGATCTGCGGTTCCACCACCGAACAAGATGAGTGCGAGCCTCTGAGCAAGACCGTTGGCTTCCCATTCACCTTTTCGACCTCCCCTGTCGAAATCCCTGAGGACTACAGCGACGACGACTTCACGACCGATGGTGCAGTTCAGGTGCAACTTGACCCGTCCACCGTTGCAGCGATCCTCGCCGCCGTGCAGGAAAATAATGACGACGACAGCAGTTCGTCGAGCGGCGATGACGAGAGTTCGTCGTCTAGTAGTTCTTCCTCATCGTCGAGTTCGTCATCAAGTAGCAGTTCCTCATACGACGACCGTGCTGAAACCCTCGGTGAGGATTGGAAGGACGGGCTTGACCCGTGGCAGGTCGAGATCGCCGAAAATCTTGACGAGATCGTGGAGAACTTGGGGCGTATTCCGGCTCCCGACGCTGCCTACACCGACATTTCTCCATTCAGCGAGCAAGGTGCTATCTGCTCGAACTGCGTTGCCTGTGGTGAAAACGGTTCCTGCGATTGGGTCGCAACCATGTGCAACCCCGACGGCTGGTGCAAGTTCAACATCGTCCCTGTCCGTGTGGAGTTGGCGGCAAAGGCTGAAAACTACTACAAGAGCCTGTTCCACCGCCGCAAGAAGGACAACTACGACGATGAGACGAGCGGCGAGGACGCTTCGTGGGACGGCGATGACGACGAAGATATCGAAATGTCGGCAGGCGTTCGCAAGGACAGCCCCACCGTTTCTAGCGTTCATGTGGACGCTGTAGGCACCTTCGTCGGTTCCCGCCGCAAGAAGCCTAAGTTCGTGCCAGAGAACATGACCGTCATCGAGGATCAAGTGAACCCCGAGGTCATGCAAGACGCAAACCTCATGCAAAAGAGTGCTGAAATCCCCGGAACGCTCCAAAAGAACGCCGAGGAACGCTACACGCTCGGACCTTGGTATGTTCCAAACCGTGCCGACGCTCACAATGAGTGGACGGACGCTCAGGAACTCCAAAAGGCACTCTGGGGCTATGTCGAGAGTGGCGACCGTGACATCCGCCTTCAGCACAATGTCAACATTGTTGCCGGTAAGTGGGTTGAGGCTCTGACTTGGCCGCACCCCATCGAGGTTCCAATGGTTCAGGCCGATACTGGGCAAATCAGTAAGACGACCTTCCCCGCTGGAACTGTATTTCTCGGCGTGATCTGGGAGCCTTGGGCTTGGGAACTCGTCAAGAAGGGTGAAATCCGTGGCTACAGCATCGGCGGAACCGGTGCTGGTGTCGAGGTGGACCTCCCAACCGAAGATGTAGAAAACTACGACACTTTCCCCGCCTACAAGGGTAAGTAAAGGAGCAATAATGGAACACGCTGATCTCGAAATCTTGCAGTGGCTCGCCGATGCGGGTGTTATCCAAAAGGGCGGACCCGGCTCTGGTCCCCGTCCGGGCTGGAAGCAAAAGGCCGCTGACCGCCTCCGCAAGGTCGCTGCTCGTGCTGAAAAGGCTGCCAACAACCGCACCTCCATCAAGAACCCTGTGGACGGCGGCGTTTCCTCCGGCACCGCCCTTTACATGGGCAGGGCGGACATGAGGGCACTTGCAGAGCACGCTCGGGCTACCGCCGACGCTTTGGAAAATCCGTCAGACCCAGAGTTCGGGCACTTGATCGGCAACGTCATGGCCGAAACTGGCGACAAGACCGCCGAAATGATGGATCGCCACCCGGACACCTTTGAGCAGACTTGGGGTGACGGCTTCAACCAAGGTCGCCACTCCGCACGTGGCGCAGGTGAAAATGTTAGTCAGGTGATCCGTGAAGCAGCCGGTATCCCTAATGTTGCAACACCGTGGCCTCGGAACTCCGTCGAAACGGCGCAGGCGCATCAAGCAGTTTCAGATGCTCTGCTTGCTCACGCCGCCGAAGCACGAGCCGCTGGCGATGAACTCATGGCGCAAAATCTTGGCGTTGCTGCTCTGGCTCACGCTGAAGCCGCAGTTGCTCACGATAGCCTCCCCAGCGCATCGGCATACGACGAAAATGCCTACACGGCAACACTACGAGCCAACGACATGACCTCACAGGCACTCCAAGGTCGTTACCCCGTGGATCGCTTTGATTTCATCAAGGGTGGCCCCGGCAGCGGACCTCACTCGAACGGCGGCTCCCACTACGGAGATCACTGGCCTAAGCCGAAGATGTGGGGCAACGGTGGTCGTCGTCCCATGACCGGGCTTCCAAAGGGTCCAAATGTTCCCGACCCCAAACTGCACGGAACCCCCAACCCCTACACCAAGTATGTCCCCAGCGACCGCTCGGCGCACGGCGATCAGGGAACCGGTCGAACCGTCAAGTTCGAGGGTAGTGAAATCGTCAAGGGTGGACCCGGATCAGGTCGTCACACAGACAGTCGCAACACGGCTAAAGATTTAGCCGAGGGCAGCAAGTTTCATTACATGAGTGCCCGTCTGGGTGGTAGTGTCAAGGATCACAGTGCAATGCACTATGGACATGCCTACATCGCTGACCAACACAGGGAACTTGCTCAGCAAGCATACGCAGCAGGCATGGCGGACTTGGGTGATGCACACACCGACGCTGCGGATGCTCACGATGCGGCATCTGCGGACCACGATGCCGTCGTCCAAGCATTAGAGTTGGGTTCGTCGTCACTTGGCATGTTGCAACAAGAAGCCGAAATCGCATCAGGCAGGGCATCAGGCGCAAGCGGAGAGGCCGCACGCCTCGATGCTTTAGCGGACTCCTCCGTCGCTAAGGGTGGTCCCGGTTCAGGTCGTCACCCGGAAGATGGGGCTGAGGCTTCCTCCACCGAAGATCTTACCGCATCAGGTCACCGTCCGCTCGGCATCATCGCTCGTGAAATCCGCAACGATTGGGGTCGTCAGGGCAAGGGCGTTTACTTCGGTGCTAAGCCCTACCTCGATGCCATGTCCCAACTGTCCGATATCAAGGACCGCTACGGCATGGACGGAGCAAAGTCCATCGTCGCCTACTTCCTCTCCAACGCTTCGACGTGGAAGGGCGAGAAGGCGAAGGCCATCAAGGCTGAACTGAAGAAGATCATGAACACCAAGGGCGTTTCGTGGTGATGAACTACCCCATCGCCCTCCAACCAGCCAACCTCATCGTCGTCGGTTCAGCCGCCGATATTGCCGCCGCACTTTTGGAAGCGGCACGAGGCATCATCGAGGTTCACGAAGCCGTCGCTATGGACGGTGGGAAGCCGCTCGTCGGTGCTGACTACAAGAGCCTGTCCGACCTGCACACGCAGTTGGCAGAGGCTCACCAGAAGGCTGCTTTGGATATCAAGGCGGAGTTTCCGAGTGCGATCCAAGCGGTTTCAGCACACGGAGACGCTATGGGGGCACACGAGGACGCTGCTCGGACGGCGATCATGATGGCGCCAACGGTGGTGGACGAAAAGTGGGACGGGCATCACGGCGAAATCCGCCCCGCAGTTTGGAACACCGAAAATAAGGTGTGGCGTAAGGCACATCGAGCATTTCTCATGAGCAAGAACGCCTACGACCAAACAGCATTTCACACGGGAGGGGTCCTCATGGACACGAACAACAACACTGAAATCACGAAGGGTGGGCCGGGTAGCGGTCGTCACCCTGAGGGCGGCTCAGTCGTCCCTGAAGGGCACGGAGCACGAACCTTTGACCCGCAGACCACCGTTTCCCAAATCGGGCGCATGAACATTCTGGCTATCTCCGGTGGCCGTGTCGGCACGATCACCCAAAACGGTCGTCCGGTTGGTTTGGAACTCCCCGTTGGTCGTGGCTACAAGGTTCGTGTGTTCCTCCACGACAACGACACCTACACCGTGCAGCGTGTTTACTCCCGTGCCGGTAAGGACACCGTGAAGGGTCAAGAGAGCGACATCTACGCCGACGAGGTTGGTGAAAAGGCTTACGAAGCAAGTTCGTTCGTCAATGTCCCGTTCGGCGACCACGATCCCATGCGTAAGTCTGCTGAAATCACGAAGGGCGGTCCGGGTTCCGGTCGTCACCCTGAGGGTATCGAAATCAGCAACGCAAGCCAACTTGTTCTCGGCGCAACGCAGACGGCTCTCGCTTATGTTGGTGGAAGGATCAACAACGAGCAACTAAAGACCCTGATCCAAGGTGAAAATCCTCGCCCATACGGCATGGACGGGGCCATTGGGGAGCACCTCATGATCGCTGGCGACCATCAACAGATGCGAGAAGATTTCGAGGGCGAGCCTTTGGGTGAGGCGCACTACGCCGCAGAAATAGCGCACTTCAACGCCGAACAAGCCGCTAAAAATGTCGTGGACACGATCAACGCTGGTGGCTCTAAGGGAGATGTTGTCGGTGCTTTGGAAGAGTGGGTCGGTGCGGCTTCCGCTGCTGCCGTCGCCTCAGCAATGGCAGACAGCCAGAGCGTGACCAAGGGTGGACCCGGTTCGGGTCGCTTGCCAGCCGGACACGCTAAGGCTGTGAGCATCATTCGCAGTGCGGCGGCGGAGTCCCGAAGCAAGTTGCGCTACAAGAAGCCGTCATTCAAGGGTTCGACCTACATGGGGTCAGCAAAGCACCAGTCGGCGGCTGGTCGCCTTGACGAGTGGGCAGACCAAATCGAGCAGCACCCGGAAAAGTCACTTGACGAGCACAAGCGGGACCTCCAAGACCAAATCCACAGTCGGAGGCAGATGGCGTTGGGGGAGATGATGACCGATACCTTCAACCCCTTCCATGATGCTGTAGTGCACGTCCACGATGTTGTGGGACGAGCCATTTCTAACGGTCAGGCGGCACAACGGGTTGCGGATCGCACCGGGACCTTCTAATGCCGAGCAGTCTCGATGCTGAAATCCTGAACTGGGTGCTACTCGCCAAGGGTGGCCCCGGTTCAGGTCGTCATGCTCACGAAGGCATGGTCAAGTGGCACGAGTCGCAGTATAAGTTCCACAAAAAGGTCGCAGATGACGCTCACAAGGCATCGGGACGACTGATCCGCACATCACCAATGGTCGGCGGACCAAAGTGGAAGCCCTATATGGCAGAACTCGGTCGCCTCCACGACCTCGAAAATGCTCACATTCTCGCCGCCAATGCCCATGCGGTCGCATACCGTATGCACAAGGAGGCGGCTGAAGGCATCACCCCAAGGTCACGGTTGGTTTTCACCTATCGCAAGCCAAACGAGATCAGCCACATCGAGGACGTAAAGACCCCCGAGCAGGCTTCGGCGGTTGCCGGTCAGTTGACGAACAAGACCGGCCTCGTCACGAAGGGCGGACCGGGTTCAGGACCTCGCCCAAAGGGTTTGGAAGCGAAGCACCGTGAAATGATGTATTACCACGATAATATGTCCGCCTACCACCGCAAAGAGTATTCAGACGCTATGAAGCGTGGTGACCGCAAGGCTGGCATGGATCACCGTCAAGCCGGATACGCCCACATGGACGCAAAGTTCGTCCACATGGAGGTTGCCGACCGCCTGAAGCGTGGTGAAAATGTGACCCCCGCAGACCGTCAGGAAGCATGGGATTTCTCCGATGCGGCAGGCCAACTCACCGAAGGCACGAACGACCTGCCAATGGCGGCATAGAACCCCGTTTCTGAAATGTGGGATAGCATTTACACGGTTCCCCCGAAAGGATAACTTGCTATGACGGATCACATCAACGCTGAAATCTACGGTTGGCTGCTCGTCGCTAAGAGCATGGACGAGAGCCTCGCAGATGTTCTTCGTCACGACCAAGATCACGATAACTGGCACGCAAAGCACGGTGACCCGCCCTGCAAGTCTGAAGCCGACTGCGCTCGTATGCGAGCCAAGTATGCAGAGGTGAAGGCTGAAAATGGCGTGCAAAAGGGTGGTGCCGGATCAGGCCGCCACGCTGAAGCCATTGGGCACCTTCGCACCCTCCAACAGACCGCCGCTGAGGGTCTGGGTCGTGGCGTTCGTCGCAACACCGACGCTCTCGGCAACCGCTTCAAGGCGGCCCCTTATGGACGTACCATTTCTGGTCATGTTGCCTTGCAGAACTGGCGGATTGCTGGTGAAGCAAAAGCCCTTGCCGACAAGATTGGTGGGGACCAAACCAAGAGCGTTGAACAGCACCTTGATGAGGCTCGTAATCAAGTTGGACAGTTGAGGCAAGAAGCGGTCCAAAACTCAAGATTTGATAACTATGACACGGCTCAAGACTTGAAAGAGCAAGCCGCTGCTTTGCAAGGCGTGATTGACCATGTCTCTAGCAAGATGGGAGCGGGTGTGACGAAGGGCGGACCCGGTTCCGGTCCTCGCAAGAGTTTCGGTGACCGCATCAACACCCGATCAGCCCTCGCCGATGTAACAGCCGACGACTACCGTGAACGCTGGCAGCAGGCTCCCATGACCGACAACGCTGCGAAAATCATGGAAAGCGTCGCTCGCTACTCAGATGCGAACCCTGCGGCGAGCATGAACGGCGGCTGGTCAACTCCCGAGCAGCAGGAAGCGATCATCAACGAGCACACCGACGCTATTCCAAACTGGCTCGTGCAATCAGCAACTCCGGCAGACCTCGACGCTTTGACCGACAACAACTACCACAGCGCAGTTGAGGCGATCATCCGTCAGCGTCCCGAACTCAACTAGAAAATCTGACGAAACCCGTCACAGAGTAGAAAGTAGAGCATCATGGAAGAATGGGAAATCATGGAAGAATGGGAAGTGGATTTCAGTAAGGGCGGACCCGGTTCAGGCCGTCGTGCGAACCCCAGCGGTCGTAAGTTGCCATATCGTGGTGGTCGTCGGTTCTCCGATGCTGTTGCACAGTTCAACCGCCACAACCCCCGTCCGGGCACGGAAAACTGGACCCCGCAGCAGCATGTCGCCGAAGCCGTTAGCGATGTTGCTAAGGCGCAGGAACTTGCGAACCACGGCGAGTTCGGTCGAGCCGCTACGGTTTTGGACGAGGCCGCCTTCCATGCCACCGCAGCCGCCGCTAAGAACATCGGCATCGGTAGCCGTCACCCGAACTTCCAAGGCAAACTCTCGCAGTCTGTCCACAACGACATGGAACTTCTCTACGAAGCCGCCCACTCCGGCGGAAACACGGGTCACATCGCCTCAAAGGCAACCAACGACGTTGCCCGCCTGATCCGCAACGGAGAGCGCACCGCCGCCCTTCAGCAGCAGGCTGTCGCTCTCACCGCACAGGGTAAGTTCCTCCAAAACCTCCAAACCGCTATCCACGTCATTCGAGGCATGAGCCACACCAACAACATGCTTGCGACCGACCGTGTGGGCGGACGAGGCACCCTCCCCGGCACCGGCGAGATGATCGTCTGAAAATGTTGATTTCCAAAGAAGCCAACATGGGCTTAGCCACCGCACTCGCTACGGTGCTGGCTGACGCAACGGTGATGTATCACCGTGTCCACGGCTTCCATTGGAACATCGTCGGAACGGACTTCCCGCAGTATCACGCCAAGTTCGAGGAAATCTACAACGATGTTTGGGAGAGCCTCGACGGTATCGCTGAAAACATCAGGAAGGTGGGCGGAGTTGCCCCGTTCCGCCTGCCTGACCTGATGGCTCGTTCTAGTGTTTCCGACAACCCCGTTGAGGGGTATTCCGCTGAAATCTTGGTCGCAGACTTGCTCGTGACTAACGCTGGTGTTTTGGAAAGCCTGAACATGGCCTATCAAATCGCTAATGCGGCGAACCGGCAGGGTGTCGTGAACTTCCTTGCAGGGCGTATCGAGATGCACGACAAGTGGGCATGGCAACTGTCTGCTTCGCTAAAGCCTTAGTCCTAGCAGGGTATTTACAAATCTAGGTGTAGCATTTTTCACAGAGCGAAAGGAACACTCCTCAATGATCCGCACTACCCAGTCAAGTCCCGCCACCGTCGCCTTCTTCCAAAAAGGTCGTGACGAGGCGGACGCTAAAATCGCTAGCGAGCAGATCGCTAAGGCCGCCCGTGAGGAGGTCATCGCCGCCGGTGCGATGGACAATGCTCAGTTCCGCCTCGAAAAGGCCACCGAGCAGATGAAGGCTGCCGAGGTCACCTATCAGGACGCTATCGCTAAGGGCGCATGGGACCGTGAGGAACTCCGCACGGCATACAACAACGCCATCGCTGGCTACCGTGAGGCTGACCGCATCGCCGAAGCCGCCGCTGAGCAACTGAGCCTTGCTAAGGCAGCACTCGAAGGACTCCGCACCGTCGCTAAGGGGCGTGTTGTGGACACCGAAACCACAGAAACCCCCGCACCCGTGCGAAAGGAAGATGAAATGAACGACGACGCTGGTTTGGATCGCTACGACACCGACGACCCGAGTGTAATCCTGATCGCTTGCCCCGAATGTGGTGGCCTTGACCCTGAGTGCGATGCCTGTGACGGCGATGGGCTTATGGAGCCTGACGAGATGCTGGAAAAGAGTGTTGACTCCGGTTTTGGAACCGCCTCGCTGCTCACCCGCAACTTTGAAAAGTCGGTTGCCTACCAGTCCTACATCGAGTTCTCCAAGGGCGGTCCGGGATCGGGTCGTCGCAAGGGCGATGGTCGTGGACACCTCGGCAACCAGCACAGCGGCGCAACCCGCTTCCACCCGAACTTGCTGAACCCCAAGACCGGTGAAAAGGGTCTTTACCGTGGGTGGAAAACCACCATCAAGGTTTATACCCAGAGCGCAAAGGAAGCGAAGCAGTTGGCTGAACTGCACACCAACGCTGCCGTTCGTCACGAGCAGGCCGGTCGCTTCGCTAAGGCGGCTGAGGAGCACTTGCTCGCCGCCGCTTCGCACATGGTCGCTGCTGGAAACCACGAGGGCATCGCTTCCACCTACAAGCGTGAAATCGAGAAGTTCGGCAACGGCGATCACCCGGACATTCCAGCCGACGGTGGAAAGTCGGAGCGTGGTGAGGCCGCCAAGGAGCGTGTCTATGCCGAGCGGTCGAAGCAGGAAGCCGCTCGTCTGCAAGCGATGGCTGCCTGAGCAACCTTTCACAACCGAGTTGCACTTGTGCCACTACTGAAAATCCCGAAGTTTGGGATAAAGTAGTGGCATTAGTGCTATAACAGGAGCCTCTCGTGGACAGCATCAAACTGTGGATCAACAAAGCCCGTCAGGCTGAAATCTTCAAGGCTGGCAACGCCGAGGCACTTATCGAGTGGTACGAGAACGGCGCAGACGGACAAATCGACTGGGGACAGCCCGGCGACTTTGAGCAGTGCGTTGAGATCGCAGGGCAATACCTCGAAAATCCCGAAGGCTTCTGCCAACTCCGCCACATTGGCGCAACCGGAGAACCGTCGGGTCACGCCGAGGGCGAGGTTTCCAAAGCAGACAAGCCTGACTACGGCAAGGTGATTTCAAGCCGCAAGGGCGAGCCGAGCGATCAAGACCTCTACAACCGTGTGAAGCGTGAGGCTGCGACAAAGTTCGATGTTTACCCGTCCGCCGTCGCAAACGGTTGGGTCGTTCAGGAATACAAGCGTCGTGGTGGAAAATACCACAAGTCGGTAGAGAAGGCTGAGTCCATGACCCCTCCAAAGGGCGTTCAGGAAGCCGCACAGCAGGCGTTGGAGTGGATGAAGGACGGCAAGGCGGGTGGTGGTTTCACCCCCGTCGGTCGCAAGCGTGCCTCAGACCTCGCTAACGGTCACCCTGTCTCGATGGACACCGTGAAGCGCATGAAGGCGTATTTTGATCGCCATCAGAGCGACAAGGACTCCCCGCATTGGGCAGAGCCAAGCCCCGGCAAGGTGGCGTGGTATGCGTGGGGCGGAGATGCTGGCTACTCATGGGCGAAGGGCGTTGTGGGCAGTGAAATCCACAAGGCGGGCGCAGAGAACCTTCTGAAGGCGCAGGCCACATTCCACGGCAACCAATACAAAGATGTTGCAAGCGAAGGTCAGCAGCCAACCAGCGGCGGCGGCGGTCCTCGTCGTGTTGATCCGGGTCGCTACCAAGTCGGCGGTGGTAGGCCAGCCGTCGGACAACCACAGCCCGGTGGAAATACCGCTCCCGACAACACCTCCCCGCTCGCAGGCGTGAAGCCAAACCCAAGTAGCAGCGATGTTGGTGAAAAAGTCCTAAAGCCCGCCGACGACACCTCAAAGGGTATGCGTCAGTTCGCCGAACGGGTGCTCACTGCCATCAACCGTGGCGATCAGCCGGTCATTGACCGCAAGGACTTGGCGAAGATGTTCCTCGGCATGAGGGGCGGCATCGACAGGGAGTTCATGAAATCCGACATTACCGAACTCCGTATTGACGGCACACGCCTCATGGGTCGTGACGGTCTTGGCTACGGGCGTAAGGACATGCCGCAGGTGGAAACCAGCCAGCGAGATCAGTTCATGGCTGATATCAAAAAATCCGACGGCATCACCCACACTAAGGAAGATGTTGACCCGACCACGCTGAAGCCGGTGCAGAAAGAGGTGTTCGCTGTAAAGTCGGCGGGCATCTTCCGGTCATTCCAAAAGACGGGTATCCCGGACAGGATGCGTATTCTGATCTCAAAGGACGGCTATGTCCTCGACGGACACCACACTTGGGCGGCTGCCGTGGCTATCCATTTCCTCACCGGAAAATCCCTGCCCGTGTATCGCCTGTCGGTGGATCACGAGGAAGCACTCGCCATCACGACTAAGTGGGCAAACGAGAACAACGCTGAAAATCAGGGTCAGGGCAAGCCAGAGGCCACCAAGAAGTCCCTCGATTTCAGCACTGATACCCTGCTCCGTGAATACATGACGCTGGAACTCGAAAAGGCGTTCTTCCACGGGAACCAATACAAGCAAGGTGAAGGCGGCGGCAAGGCGAAACCAGCCCGTCAAGTAGATGAAAGCCGATTTCAGGCAGTCGGGCGTTTTGGAGACAAGGCTGAGGCAGTAGCGCAGAAGCCTGCTTCTGACGACCACCGTGCGCTCGCCAAGGGTCACCGAGAGGCTATCGCCACGCTCCAAAAGATGAAAGACGAGGAAACCCGTCCCGAACTGAAGGACAGCCTCCAAAAGGCCATTGACCACCATGAGCACGCCGCAAATCGCCATGAGCAGGCGGCAAACTTCCACGATGACCCAAATGTAGATGCCAAGATCAAGCAAGGGGCATCGGAAACCGCACGGGACATGAGCAAACTCGCCGACCACCTCACGGATAAGGCGCAGGAAGCCTACGCATGGGCGAAGCCTATTTTTGGACACCGTAGGGCCGCCTAGGGGCGACCGTGTTTCAGCCCAACTTCGTCACCTTTACCAGCACGAAAATCTCCGACCACGCTTTCCCGCTAGAAGGAAAGTTCAGGGGCAACCAGAACGACGGTTTCACCTTTGTCCTGTTCGATGACGGCTCTGGTGGGGTTATCAAGAACCTAAAGGACTGGACGGGCAACAAGACCGGCAGGCTCTACCCTGCTGAAATCTTGGCAGCGCAGGAGGTTCTCGCCGCACGGGTTGGCGAAACGATGAACGCCCCTATCCGTGAGTGCCGTTTCTACGGAAAAGACGGCCTTTCGGTCATCATGCCCTACATCGAAGGTGAAAACGGCGAGCAGGCGGGTCAAGATACCCCTCCAAAGGGTCATCAGGCTACTGCACTCGTCCTATTCGACTACCTCACCGCCAACGCCGACCGCCGCCCGAAAAACTGGCTGTGGACACCCGATCACCGCATCGTCGGCATTGACCACGCTCTCTGCAACTTCCGACCTCGCACGCCAACACCAGAACTGATCTCCCTGCTTTGGAACAACGGCGTGTCGCATGAGGCACTGCTCATACTTCGTCCCAAGTTGGAAAATCTGCGCATCGACTTCACCCAACTCGGCATGGGCGACAAGCATGAGACAATGATGCAAAACTTGTCTCACCTGCTCCAAGCGTTCCAAATCCTCGACCAAGTTGCCGTCGTCAAGGGAGGTCCGGGATCAGGCAGGCACCCCGAACTCCACCTCGTAAGCGAGTGGTCGCATCAGCCGGGGAAAATCATCAACTACGACACCGACGGCAACCAATACATCATCGAAGGGAATGACTGGCTGTTCAAGGGACCGTTCCCCGCCGGAGACTACGTCGCCACATTTGGAGCGACGGTGAAAAGTCGTGCTGGCGGGATGTTGGCGCAGGCACTCGTTCAGTATCGCTCACAGGGGACAGCCGACCAGAGCATCAAGTCCCCCGTTATCCACATCTTGCACATCGAAAGCAACCAGAGCGTTCGTGGGGCGGGTTTTGCTAGAAAACTTGTTGCCGCACTCCACGATACGGTCATGCCGACCGGCGAGGCAGCAACTATCGTCCACAACAGTTTCACCAGCGACCTCGGGCGCAACTTTGCGAACTCCCTCGACCCGTCTTACAACCAAGTCAAAGACGAGGGCGAAGCGGCGTATCGTGATCCCAGCAACTTTCAGCCGGTTTCCAAGGGCGGACCCGGAAGCGGCAGGCACCCCGAACTCGGCAAGATCGTCCCTGCACCCGTCGGGAACAAATACAGCGTGGACAAGGCTGTTCAGCAGTCCATGATCGAAGATACGATTGCTGCGGTAGAGAGGTCGGGGGAGGCAAAGGGCAAGGCCATTTTCCGTGATGCATACATGACGCTTGCTGACGAAAACAACCGTGGCATCGTCAAGGAAAATCTTGTTCAGGCTATTGCCGACCGGCTTGCTGGAACCGATTTCGACAGGATTTTGGGCTTAGACGCAGATCGCTCAGTCCTTATTTATCTCCCTACTGGTGCATACTCTAAAGTCGCATCGGGGCCGTCCCTCAGCATGGCCCTCCTCAGTTCCGTCACCCTTGACCCCAAAGATGTGGCAAAACGCTACGAGCAAGGTATTTATAATGACGAGCGTTTGAACTCTATTGGCTTGGAATGGGACTCAACCTCCAAAACCATCAAACCCAACTCCCCTTACTACCGGCTTGCTTCGGTCAAAGACCCCGAGGTGGCGAACAAAGTTCGCACTCAGGCGGTAGATGATCTAGTCGCCAGATGGGCGAAAACATCGAACGACACCGATCTGACGGCACACGCACTCCAAGATGCCGCCGAGGCAGAGTTCGGGCTTCATGGCACGGCTCCGTGGACAGACCCAAAGCCGGAAAGTGTGCTTGACGAGGACTCCATGAAGGGCATACGGTTGTTCCTCCGAGCGCAGTATGAAATCACGCAGGAACGCCTGAAGGCTGCCGGTATAGACACCCTGACCCTGTATCGAGGCATGACGGTTGTGCCTGATGGTCTAGAGCACGGCAAAAGTGCTGAAATCTCCACCCGCCCGCTCAACGCCTTCTCTGCCAGCAAGCAAGTAGCATTTGACTTCTCAAAGGGCAAAATGACGCAGAGTATTGCAGGTCCAAAGGGCAAGGGCATCGTGATCTCCGGCAAGGTTCCAGCAGAACGGGTGCTCTCCCTCGCTACAACGGGGATAGGGTGCCTCTCCGAGCAAGAGGTCGTAGTCTTGGGTGGCACCGATGAATGGATGGTAGAGAAGGGCGACGAAATCCAGCGCACCATCTACCACCATTCCAGTTAGGAAAATCGTGGATACTCAGACTTACAACGAGGACTGGCTTCGCACCCGGACATGGGATTTGTGGCGGGATAGGAAACTGATCTCCACCCTGCCTGACCTTCTGTGGTCGCTCGATGTATCGTTTGCGCCCGAGGAGAAGCAGCGGGCGGAGTTGGAACACTTCGTCAGCCTCCCCGTCTGGGAGTCCGCACCGGAGTCGCTGAAATCCGAGGTGTCCGCCTACCTCAACGGCTTTACGCCAGAGGAACTTTCCAAAGCAGCCTCCATCGCCAACGCCGTGCTTCGAGTGGCCGGGATCAAGAAGTTCCGCTTCCAGCCCGTCATCAAGGGGGGTCCCGGCTCGGGAAGGCACGCAGAGAACGGTGCTGAGCCGACAAAGCCCCATCTTCGCTACATCGCCTCGGCAACCGCAGACTTCTTCGACAAGGGCGGGAAAATCAGGTCGTTCGACCCGCAGAACCTCACCGACGAGGACAAGCAAGTCTTTCGGCGGGAAGCGACCACGGCGAAGCAGCACTACGAAGCCCTGCGTCAGCGCAACTTTGAAATCCAAAGCGAGCAACGACCCCGTGGTGCCGATGGACGGGTGAGTGAAATCCCTAAAGAGCAATACGCCAAGTTGAGCAAAGAGTTAGATGCTGTCCGGCAAGAGATGGACAGTTGGAACCTCTATAACAGGGCACTCGTCACTTGTCTGAAGGGCAAGAACACCGACGGCATGAAACTCTATGTCGCCTATGACCAAGGTGGAAAGCCAACCGGCTTGTTGTTGAGCAAGGAAAATCCGACCAACAACAGCGAGGAAGCCCTTACCTCCATCGGCGACATGAAGCACGCTGGAACCGCCTTGATCTATCTGCAAGCCAAGGACGCTGCCGAGCGTGGGGTTGGTGTCCGAAGCGAGCAGTGGGGTCACAGCAAGGGCTACCACGAACTCATCGGTCGGACCCTTACGCCCGTCAAGGGTGGAACCACCTCGTCTAAGTGGACGAAGGCGCAGGTGAGGGAGATCGCCTCGCTGGACATTCCAAACGCCCAACTCGTCGCAAAGGGCGGGCCGGGTAGTGGTAGGCACCCGGAGAGTTTCATAGCCCCCAACCAAAATGCCGCCTACGACTGGTTGCATCAGCACGTTGGCACGGTTATTGGCTCGGCTACACGAGGAAGCATCACCGGCGAGGAAGAACAAGCGGTGAAAAAATACGCCGGTGAAGCCTACGGGGACATAAACGAGGAACTCCGCTCTCACGATCAGGGCATCACCGACGCCGACGACAGTGGGATGCTGTATAGCGGACCCTTAGCAACCCTGATCCAAAGTGCTATCGACAAAAGCGTTGTGGACGCTCCGGTGACGGTATTTCGTGGACTGGGCTTCAACATTTTTGACGAGGAAGGTTTGGAACCCGGCGATGAGTTCCGTGATCCCGGTTTCACCTCGACTTCGCTTATGTCCGGTGCCGCAGATCAGTTCACGAGTGACTTAGGCATGATGGCGAAAATCCAAGTGCCGGAAGGCTCCCACGCCGTTTCCATTACTGCGGGAGATGAAATCGAACTACTCCTCGGAGCCAATGCACGGTTCACATTTCATGGCTACGACGACAGCGGCAACGCCCTGCTGACCTATGTTGGAACCGACCCAGACCACTCTGGCACGGTGGAAAAGGCGAAGCGACGGAGGAAGCGGGCACGCAAGTATGTCTGGCAGCGTGGCGATCTCTCTGTCGTCCGCAAGGGTTCAGTGAAAAAAGGTGGACCGGGTAGCGGACGGCACAAGCAACCCGTCGAGAGTTTCACCACCGTCGGATCGTCGCTTCCAAAAGAGGCTGCCTCATTCATCACGGCGAACGCCCAAAAGTTCTTCGACGCTGGCGGCAAGGTCGTGCGGCTTTCCGGGCTGAGCAAAGAGGAGCAGCAGGAACTAGAAGAACAAGCCCACATGGCGTATAACGCTCTCTGGGAGCAGTGGGAACAAGGCAAGGCTACCTACCGTGCTTACGAGGGTGCTGATTTCACGATGAACGTCGTGGAGTCGTCGCCCTACATTTCCCGTGCGTTTGCCGCCCAAGGTAAAGACGGTTGCTTCGACCTCGCTGCCATCGGACCGGACGGGACGCTCGTGGGAGCCATCGGTGCCAGCGTGGTGAGGGCAGAACCGTCTGATCCCGAAACCGTTTCGGTCAGTTTCATGGGCAGTTTACAAACGATGCCCGGCATCGGTGCTGCGCTCCAATATTCGCTTTGCAGGGTAGCGAAGGGCTTTCCGCTTACATCTTCCTACACACAGGACTCAAAGGACTACCACGAGAAAATCGGTCGCATCTTCCCTTCCGAGAACACCGACTACTCGCAGTGGACAGAGCAGCAAGTCAGAGATGTAGCCAAACTGCCGGTCAAGGCAAGCCCCGAACAACTCCCCTAAAAATCGTGATAGACTATACCCATGACTAGCAGGGCAAACACCACCAACGAACCTTACGATCCCGACGGCGTTGACCCGTTTTGGGCGACCCCCGATGGTGTGGCGTTGCTCGCAGCCATGCGGAAAAAGCCCGCAGACACGCTAGCGAAGGCGGCAAGGGGAGAGCACATCACTCCCGCCGAATACGACGCTTTCATCGCTGAAAACGGACAACTCTAAACAGCAAGACCGCCCCGAAGGGCGGCCTAACTGCCGGATAGAGCATCTGCCTCGCAAGGCAGTCTCAGGCTATCACCACGCCGAGCAGGAATGTTGATCTGGGACAAATCCGGGATAGACACGGGTTCCCTGAATGTATTGCCCCACGACAGAGGCAATGACCCGCTTTGCGACACGAACTTGCGCCGTTGGCGAAACATTGGAGCCTCCACCGTTCGCATACCAGTTAGATGCGCTAATGCCGAGAGAGTTTGGATACACGGAGCCAGACGACCCGATCCAACCACCTTCCTCGCAAATGGCTACTCGTGTCCATTTCTGAATGTCCTCCGGGGTTACACCCCAAGGGTAACCGGCGGCATGATGGACAACGCTATGGTGAACCACCGTCGGCTTATGGACAGGCTTCGTGGTCGTGGTCACGACAGCGTGTTTTGGCGTGCCGTGCAACGGACCGTGCAAGTTGGCGTGGTGGGCAGGCAGCGATGCGCCCACAGGTTGGAAAATAACTGCCCCAATGCCAATGGTGGTGACGGCAATGAGGGATCGAATGGTAGCAAGATGGAGCCGCATGGCACTCCTTTAGGGTCAAGCGTCGGTCGCAGACGCAGGTTCTAGGTGGTGGTGCGGGCAAACGCCATACGACATTCATACCTGAGTCCGGTTCCGGTATGGAATACAACGGCCTAGCCTGTTCAGCGTCAGGTGTGTCTGCGTTCTACTGGCCCTAATGGGTCATTAGCCTCCTAAAGGGATTGCTACAACCCTAGCCGTGTGACGGCTATGCGTCAAGTTGATGGCAGTTCAGGACTGTCCGTGATCCACGAGTTCGTAGTCGGCGTGCAAGCCCTCAGGGGTAAGACCACCGACCGGCTTCAGCACGGCGTAGAACCCTGAGTGGTCGTCCTCGATTTCCCACGCTCCGTAGTTGATGTAGCCACCGAAGGTGATGATGAGTTCCTCACCGTCCACCAACTCAAAGTAGAAGGTGGAGAAATCGTGCTCATCGCCGCCGTAGTTGGACATTGCATCCTCGACATGCGGACGAGCCGCTGCTTCGTTGTAGCCCGCAGCGATAATCGCCTCTCGTGCTTCCCGTGCTGCTCGTGCTGCTTCCCGTGCTGCTCGTCCTGCTTCCCACGCTTCCTTGTTTTCCATTGTGTCCCCTCTCGGTTTCGCTGACGATACAACTATAGCACAGTTTAGTTGGCATGTGTGACCGCAGGGTTCACCAACCACCATTCAGTTTGTGCTAGCGTCGCAGCCATGACCCAAGCCGTCGGTGTAGATCACGAAGAAAATCGCTTCCCCATGTGGCTCTGTGACGAGCCGGAGTGCACGAGAGGTGTCGGGCTGGACGAGCCTGAGATGGCGGAGTGGCTTCCCACCGAGGACGCACACTTTTGCCCGAAGCACGCCTCACTCCGCTTCGGTCAAAAGTAATGCCTGCGGCGAAAATCCTGATCGGCGATGTCCGCACACGACTGTCGGAAATCCCCGATGGCTCAGTTCGCACCTGCATCACCTCACCGCCCTACTTCGGGCTACGAGACTACGGCACAGCGTCGTGGGAAGGCGGAGACGAGACTTGCGACCACATGGTCGGTCGTTTCACCACGACGGTGAGCGAGAAGCAAGCAAGTAGTCGAGGCAGCGGCACGATGCAAGCCAAAGGCACTTGTCCGCACTGTGGCGCAAAGCGGATTGATTTTCAGATTGGCCTTGAGCAGACACCAGAGGATTACGTCAACGAACTGGTCGAGGTGTTCCGTGAGGTGCGCCGTGTTTTGTCTGACGATGGCACACTTTGGCTCAACTTGGGGGATAGTTATGCTGGCGGTGGTGGTGGAAACTACAACAAGACCGGCGTATCTCAAGCCGGTGGGCAGCACATCACCAATGTCCGCAATCGCCCTGAATGGCTAGAGAATGCTGGCGTGAAGCCAAAGGATTTGATGGGCATACCTTGGCGAGTAGCGTTTGCACTTCAGCAAGACGGTTGGTATTTGCGCAGCGACATCATCTGGGCAAAGCCGAACCCGATGCCAGAGAGCGTGACCGACCGACCCACCAAGAGCCATGAGTATCTGTTTCTGCTCACCAAGTCGCCTCGGTATTACTACGACCACGAGGCGATCAAAGTGCCACCTGCTGAAAGCACGAAAAGCCGAGGGCCAGCAAGTTTCGGCGGGCAAAAAGGGCGAGATTATAAGCCCGAACCGACTGACCCAAACTATCGAAATGGGAACGAACAGTGGGGAAGGACTTACGAATACAAGCAAGGCAACGTGAACCGCCGTGACGTGTGGACGATTGCCACCAAACCCTTTCGGGGCGCACACTTCGCCGTAATGCCAGAGGCACTTGTAGAACCCTGCATCTTGGCTGGCAGCCAAGAAGGTGACACCGTTCTTGATCCGTTCACCGGTAGTGGCACTGTCGCCGTCGTCGCTCTGCGTAATGGGCGCAACTTTGTCGGCAGTGAACTCAACCCCGAGTACGCAAACATCGCACAGCACCGTATCAAGGACGCAAACCCCCTGTTCAACGAGGTAGAGGTAGTGAAATGACCTTCAACTTCCATCCCAACATGGACACCGTTCGAGCCACCTGCGAGCACTGCGGGACTCGTATCGGCAAGACGGGAACGGTTTGGCTACACCTCGCCACCCAAGACCAGTGGTGCCGAGTCACAACCGCCACACCCGCCTTCATCGGCACACCACCGGAGGACACGTGGCAGGTCTGAGCGATCTACAAGCCTCAGGGCGTTCCACCACCCTCTTCCCTTGGGAGGATGAGTTGGCGCAACGAGTGGGAACAGGGCGCACTAGTGAGAACATCGAGAAGTCCGACCGCCACTCCTACGACAAAACCCGCCTTATGGACTCGAACCTGCTAGCGAATATCCACGCTGCGGTGGTGGAAATCGGCGTGAGTCGCATCATTGGAGCCTATTGCTACGCCGCCGTCTGGCCGCTAGGGCAGCACAACCGCTACGCCTCCGAACTCCCCGACGCACTGAGGGGAACTACGGAGGTGGAAATCAAGTGGCGGCGAACTGCGAAGTCGATGCCCGTTGATCGCAAAGATGCCGAGGTGAACCGGCTCGTTCTTTGGGCAGAGTCGAAACTCGCCACCTCATACAGTTGTGCGTGCTCCCCGCTATGCGGAGACCCCGCCAATAGGGATTTCAGTAAGGTTCGTCTCCTAGGGGGAGGATACGCAGCAGACCTCTGGGACGCAGGCATCTCCTACAACGGCGACCAGAACCGTGTAGCGGTTCCAGCAGAGGCTCTTCTTCGATGCGAGAACCTCGGCCTTTGGACTTTACCACCCGTTAGTTCTGCGATACCCTAGGGTATCGCAGAACTAACGGGTGGTAAAGTCCAAAGGCCGAGGTTCTCGCATCGAAGAA
>Ga0007859_1000058_pt1 | contig 28632 bp, 35 predicted proteins | sample CryBogCBH27Jul07_FD_71222 | JGI IMG/M metagenome (GOLD analysis project Ga0007859, IMG submission 71222) | Freshwater microbial communities from Crystal Bog, Wisconsin, USA - CBH27Jul07 | ecosystem: Environmental > Aquatic > Freshwater > Lake | place: Crystal Bog, Wisconsin, USA | collected...
ATGTGGAAGAACGCTGCTAAGAAATAAGCTAAATGCTTTACCAAATAGGCCCTTCGGGGCCTATTTTTTTGAGTAAATAATATTATGGGTAGCAAAAATCTCGATGGGGTCTTGATTAAAAAGGCCAACCAAAAACAAAAATGGTCTGAAGAAGATATTCAGCACATGCTGTTATGTAGCGACCCTGATACCGGTCCTCAATACTTTCTTAATAACTTTTTTTATATACAACACCCTACTCAAGGCAGTTTGAGATATCAAGCCTACCATTATCAAACCGAACTATTAAGCAGTTATCATTCTCATCGTTTTAGTGTTAATATGCTAGGGCGACAGATGGGGAAAACAACTACAGCGGTAGGTTATTTACTATGGTACGCAATGTTTGTACCTAGTAGCACTATATTAATTGCAGCACATAAGTACACAGGTGCACAAGAAATTATGCAGCGTTTACGCTATGCTTATGAAATGTGCCCAGATAATATACGTGCGGGTGTTACTAGTTACAATAAACAAAGTATAGAATTTGAAAACGGCTCGCGTATTGTAGCTCAAACAACTACAGAAACAACCGGTCGTGGTATGTCTGTATCCTTACTATACTGCGACGAATTTGCTTACGTAGAACCAAATATTGCTGTTGAGTTCTGGACTTCCATAAGTCCCACTCTAGCAACTGGTGGTAAAGCTATTATTACTAGTACCCCTAATAGTGATGAAGATCAGTTTGCACAAATCTGGAACGAAGCAAATAAGCGTTTTAATGAATATGGCGATGAAACTGAATTAGGCCGCAATGGGTTTTATCCTTATATGTCTATTTGGAGTCAGCATCCGGATCGTGATGAAGTATGGGCAAACACAGAACGTAGTCGTGTTGGTGTAGAGCGATTCGAGCGTGAGCACGAATGTAAATTCTTAATTTTTGACGAAACATTAGTTAACAGTATTAGCTTATCCGATTTAGAGGGTCGAGATCCTGTAATGAAGATGGGGCAAGCTCGATGGTATAAAAAAATTAATCCTAATAATACCTATATTTTTAGTTTAGATCCTAGTTTAGGAACCGGTGGAGATTACGCTGCGATACAGGTAATAGAAGTTCCCACTATGGAACAGGTAGCAGAATGGCATCATAATATGACTCCAATACAGAATCAAATTCGTATTTTAAGAGACATGATAAAATATGTAGATAATGAATGCTCAAAGGCCGGAGTGACTAGCAGCATTTATTATTCGATAGAAAATAATGCTGTAGGAGAGGCAGGATTAGTTTCTATTTCTGAATTAGGAGAAGATTCATTTCCGGGATTATTTCTCAGTGAGCCGATTAAAAAAGGGCATGTTCGACGTTTCCGAAAAGGATTTAATACTACACATTCGGCTAAAATTAGTGCTTGTGCTAAATTAAAACAATTAATCGAAAGCCGACAGATTAAACTTTATAGCAAAGTACTAATTAGTGAACTTAAAACATTTGTCGCCTCTGGAATAACCTTTAAAGCTAAAACAGGGCAACACGACGATCTTGTTTCAAGTTTACTTTTATCAATAAGAATGGTATTACTTTTACAAGACTGGGACCCATCTATCTACGAAAAAATGAGAGATAATACGGGATTAGAAGAATACGATTTACCGATGCCCATTTATATAAGTTCATATTAAGCATAAATACAATACTATGGAAGCAATAGAATTAATTTCTCAAGATTTATTTGACAAAGTTCGTAGTCGTTTTTCTAATTTAGAAATGGGCGACGAAGATGGAAGTGTTACGATTGATCCTCGAGATGCTAGATTTTTTGATTTTGATTTTGTCTATGAAGGTCATAATTTAGGCCGAGTAAGTATTAGCATCAATGAAAGAGGCTCCTTAAAAATATTTTATACTCAAGGAATATTAGAAGGACATCATCCTGAGATTCATCAAGTATGGTTTAGATTTTTAAGAGAAATGAGAAATTTTTCTAAGCAACGATTATTACGTTTCGATACTAGAGATATTACAAAAAGAAACTTAGATAAAAATGACTTCAGATATCTTGCATCAACTGGAACTAAGGAAGAAGTTATGGCAGAAAATAGAATGTATGGATCTTTAAAGAGTAGTTACTTAACTCTCGAAAAAGCAAAATTAATTGTTAGACATATTGGTCCTATTGACATGAATCAAATTGGTGCACGTTCTCGTAAAGGTAATATCAAAGCATTATTCATCGAAAATGCCGACGGAGAAAGATTTAAATATCCATTTATACATCTAGCAGGAGCGAAAGCTATGTTAAGACACGTAGCTAATGGTGGGCGCCCTCATGATATTCTTGGACAAGCAATCATCAAGCTTAGTGAAGAAATTGCTCAATTGACTGCATTAGCAAGACATACTAGAAACTTGCATGACAGCATGCAATCAGGGGTCAACGAAATTGTAAATAAAACTAGTACTAGATTAGAAAATCTCAGAGAATTAATGAATAATTTATCTGTGCAACGTCATTATGAAACATGGAAAAGTAGCTATCAACCAGATGATAGCGATATCATTTTAGATCAAACTACATTAGAAGATTACAAAAGTAAATTTACAGTCACCTCTTTCAGCGAAGATCTTACACAATTCTTTCCTTTAATTCATAAGATAATGCAGGAAACTAATACAATTGAATTAAATGATTATGTAGAGGGAAATAAAGAAGATAATTGCGATGAATGTAATATGCCGGAAAGTAAGTGTTCGTGCGAAAAGCAAAAAGAAGTTAAAGAATTTTCTGAATTTAATGAATGGGCTTCTAAAATAGTCGAAGGAGAGTTGACCGATGATCTATTACAGTCTTTACAAAAAATAGTTAAAGATGATTTAGAGGTCGGTGATGGCGGAGCTATAGGAATTAAAACTGTACAAGGAATCGGTATTTTTGATAATGATTTAGAACAGATAATCAAAGATAGTAGCCCGAACGGAAAATTAAATACCGCAATTACCATATGGTTAAACAGAAAAGGGGACTATCACGCACTTCGTGATTTAGACATGGACTCGTCTACTACTGGTACATCCATGCCGAAGCCAGAAACACCTGCTGCGGAGCCTACACCGCCCGAAACAGGTACTACACCTCCGGAAGAAACACCACCTCCTGAAGCAGGTGCTGCACCACCTGAAGAAACTCCGCCACCGGCCGAGGATGACGAAACTGATAAAAAGAATACTCCCAAGCTTAAAGGATCTCCAAAATATCTAGTTCGACAACTAGTCGACGGGTTCTTTGATAAAAGAAAAGGAACTTGGACGTTAGGTAGACCTAATATTGTTACAAAATCTGTGAAAGAGTATGGCGAAGAAATGCGAGAATATACAGTAAAATATATTAAACATCTTTCAAAAAAATCAAAAAAACTAAAACATAAAGATGTAGATACTCAAACATTCGAAGATATTTTAAGATTATCCGGTTTGAAAAAATAACTTAACAAACTCTTGCAATTATAAATAGAAGTGTGTATATTAACTTATACACACTTTTTCTTTTTAAGTAGTGGCTTAAGAAGAAGTGGCACATAATACATATATTAAAAAGGAGAAACATTATGGCAACGTTGGCAGAAATTCGGGCAAAACTAATGGCAGAAAGTCAGAAACAAGGTGGAGGATCCCGCACATCTGGCGGGGACAATGCAATCTTCCCGCATTGGAGATCACCAGATAACACTACAACAGTAATACGTTTCTTGCCAGATGCTGATACCAGCAACATTTATTTTTGGAGAGAGCGAGCTGTTATTAAGATGCCATTCTCGGGTATCTTAGGAGATACAGCAAGCAAGCCAGTAACCGTAGAAGTTCCATGTATGGAAATGTATGGTGAGAAGGAAGTTTGCCCTATGTTGCAAGAAGCACGCGGGTTTTATAAACTTCAAAAGATTGAAGAAGCAAAAGGTAATCTAGAAGCGGCTAAAGAATACAAAAATCTTGGAAGTCGTTATTGGAAGAAGCGTAGTTATTTAATGCAAGGATTTGTAGTTGAAACTAAGCTAGTCGAAGAACGTGTTCCGGAAAATCCAATTCGTCGTTTCGTTATTAGTCCTCAAATTTTTCCGTTGATTCCTAAAGCATTAATGGACCCGGAGATTCCTCACTTGGTTACTGATAATGTAAACGGGCTTGATTTTAAGATCGTTAAAACAACTAAGCCAGGCGGCGAATTTGCAGATTATAATACTAGCGGTTGGGCACGCCGTGAACGTGCGCTCAGCGAGGCTGACATAGCCGCAATTAATCAATACGGGCTATATGATCTTAAATCATTCTTGCCTCGACGTCCGAATGAGGTTGAGTTAAAGGTTGCTATGGAAATGCTCGAAGCATCGATTGCCGGTGAAGCTTTTGATATGACACGTTGGGGTGATTACTTCAAGCCTCGTGAATCTAAGTTCGGCAATAAAGGTGATGAGGAATATGATGTAGGTACTCCTGTTGTTTCCTCTGCACCAAAAGCAACTCCTGTTATTGAAACCGTTTCAGAACCAGAAATCAACAAGGAAATGGCTGCTGCGATTATTGCAACTGCTCCTCCTAACGGAGATGCTGCTACTCGCGCACAAGATATTCTTGCAAAGATTCGTAATCGACAAGCACAATAATTTAGGAGATCAAAATGGCTAAGAATTTTGATATTTCTAAATTTAGGAAGAGTATTACTAAGTCTATTCCAGGTATGGGTATCGGTTTCCGAGACCCTACCGATTGGATTTCGACTGGTAACTACGCATTGAATTATCTTATCTCGGGGGACTTCTTTAAAGGAGTCCCTTTGGGCAAGGTCACTTGCTTTGCAGGAGAATCTGGTTCAGGAAAGAGTTATATCTGTTCCGGTAATATCATTAAACATGCACAAGAACAGGGCATTTACGTTATTTTAATTGATAGTGAAAATGCTTTGGACGAGTCATGGTTACATAAGTTAGGCGTAGAAACTACCGAAGATAAGTTGCTTAAACTTAATATGGCTATGATTGATGATGTTGGCAAAACTATTAGTGAGTTTATGGCAGAATATAAAACAATGCCTGAAGCAGATCGAGCAAAGGTATTGTTTGTCGTTGATAGCTTAGGATTTTTAATGACTCCAACCGAAGTCAACCAATTCGAAGCCGGTGATATGAAAGGCGATATGGGTCGTAAAGCAAAAGCACTTAAGGCACTGGTTGCTAACTGTGTTAACATGTTTGGTGCATATAATGTAGGGTTGGTTGCTACTAATCATACCTATGCATCGCAGGATATGTTTGATCCAGATGATAAAATTTCCGGTGGACAAGGATTTATCTTTGCTAGTTCAATCGTAGTTTCAATGAAGAAACTCAAACTTAAAGAAGATGAAGATGGTAATAAAACTTCGGACGTTTTAGGTATTCGAGCGGCGTGTAAGGTCGTAAAAACACGCTATGCTAAACCATTTGAAAGCGTACAAGTTAAAATACCGTATTCAACAGGCATGAGTCCAACATCTGGGCTCGTTGACATGTTTGAGAAGATGGGTGTACTATTTAAAGTAGGTAATAAACTAGCTTATACAGACAGAGAAACTGGAGAAATTATTTCTGAATTCCGCAAAAATTGGACCGAAGATAAGCTAAAACTTATTATGGATCAATGGGATGAGTCGGTAATTAGAGCAGAAGAACCAGTCGAGGATGCAATGGAGGAAGACAATGGATGAGAGTTTGATTATGGAAATTTGGGATACATTTAAAGAATATATTCCAGAAAAAAATAAAGATACTGCTGCAAAGCAATATGTCGATTATTTGCTTGGAAAAGAATTTCGAGCTAAAGATCTTGAAGCATATATCGGATACGATACTCATCTCGATGATGCTATTACTGAAGTAATTGAGTATAGTGACGACGAAGAAGAGGACGATTACGAAGACGATTCGTTTGAAGACGACGAGGATTTCTAATGCCTCTTTGGTACGCAAAGGTGAGTAAGGATCTTGCTCACCTTCCCGCTTGCATCGATCATTTTTATAAAGAACTAGACGCTGCAAAGAAAGAAGTTAAACTACAAGGTAATGTAGAAAAAGCTGCTTCTCAACTTCCGGGAATTGTAGAACAGAGATTTAATCAGCTACAAGAAATCGAAGCTGTATTAGAATATCTGAACATCGAGCTTCGCCGAGTAAGAAGTAAGACATTTAAAAAATATCTTGAAAATTATCAACGCTCATTGAGTTCTAGAGATGTTGAAAAATATGTCGACGGCGAGGCCGATGTAGTCGACATGGAAAAGATTATTAACGAGTTTGCTCTATTAAGAAATCAATGGTTAGGGATAATTAAAGCTGTTGATCAAAAACAATGGCAAATAACTAATATTGTAAAATTAAGAGCAGCTGGACTAGAGGATGCGAGCGTATGATTTTATATGTCGAAGATTTAATTCATAGACTCGCCTGCAATGGAAATTATATATTTTCCAGTTTAATTACTATGTCAACTAATGACCGTATGTTCTTTACCAGTTTATCTGAACAAATTTGCAGAACAAACCAAGGTCTTACTCGAAAACAGCAAAGTTTATCATTAAAACTTATTAAAAAATATTCTTCACCTCTTTCTTTAGAATTTTCTACAGATATTGATTCCTATCTTCTAAATCCTCAATATAGATTAGAAGAACGAGTAATTTCTAATGATAAAGAAATTAAAATTGTCAAAGAATCAAACGGTGAATATTTCATCCATGTATTGTTTCCTTATGATAGCGAGCTTATTTCTCGTTTTAGGGATTATAAAAATAATTCAAAATCTTTCGAATATCGCACCGCCTATTGGGATCAAGAACTACGCCTATGGAAATTTTCATTGACGGAGCATAATATTCTTTTTCTTTCAAATTTACAGGGTTTTAAAAAGGATTCTAAATTTATCGAATTTTATAAAGAAATAACTACTTTTCAAGAAAGTATGGAATATTATATACCGATGGTGGTAAAAGATGAATCAGGTAAATTTATTTTTAAAAATGTACATCAAAATATTCCAATCTGTTCATTCGATGATATGTTAGAATCTTTACTTATTGCAAAAAAATATGGAATAACTTGCTGGAGTGAAGAAATTAACAAAGAATTAGAAGATATTAATAATGATTTATTAAAATCATTTTTAAAATCCGATTATCGAACTCAGGTTGCTTCTAGAACACGCAAGATTGAATTAAAAGAGCTAGAAAAAATTATTTGCACTTATGATAAAATACTCTTTGTAATTCCGGGAGGACAAGAATTTAAATATCTTAACCAAAGTTATGAATTTATAAAAGAAATAGGATATAATTTTGAAAAATGCTCGGTTATGTTTAGATTAGAAAAATCTTCAGATTTGCAAAATTGCAACGAATTTATACATAGAAATTCTTTAAATAACCCATTAGATCAACAAATAAAATTTGTTTTTATCAGTGTTAAAGTTCCTAAACCTTTGTTGGAATCAGAATTAGAATTTGATTTGGTAATTAATTTTGGAGCAAATTCATCAGCACATTTTAGTTTACAACAGTTCTTGAAAACCCATCATAACGTTGTTACAATAAACCCTTTGATCTATGGAGATAAGAATTATGTCTACGTGTAAGATTATTATTAAAGACGAAGTCAATGTAAAAATCGAAGGGTTAGATCTCGATACACGTAAAGACTTAGTAAAGAAATTTAAAATAGTCGATCCGACTGCTAGATTTAGGCCATCTTATCGATTAGGTCGTTGGGATGGGACTGTGAGTTTCTTCGGGATCGGCGGAACTACATATCTAAACATGTTAGATAAGATTTTAATCGAATTAGAAAATAAAAACTATTATGTTGAAGTTGAAGATTTAAGAAAAAGTCCTTCATTAGAATTTGATAAAATTACAGAAGAATTTTGGGGTGACAAGAGTTGGCCTCAAGGGCATCGCTTTGAAGGCCAACCTATTAGATTACGCGATGATCAAGTAGAAGTTGTAAATAATTTCTTAGCAAACCCGCAAGCACTACAAGAAGTCGCAACCGGTGCTGGTAAGACAATCATGACCGCAACTTTATCAAAAATCTGCGAAAAATACGGTCGAACTATTACCATTGTTCCTAATAAAAGTCTTGTAGAACAAACAGAAGAAGATTTTATTAACGTAGGATTAGACGTCGGAGTTTACTACGGAGATAGGAAAGACATTAATAAAACCCATACAATTTGCACTTGGCAAAGTCTTAATATTTTAGATAAAAAGTCTAAAAGTTTTGAAGAAAATAATGAACTATTAACCTTAGCAGAATTCCTAGAAGGAGTAAGCACTGTTATAGTCGATGAAGTACATATGGCCAAAGCCGATGTACTTAAAAAATTGTTAACACAGAATTTAAGAAATACTCCTATACGATGGGGCCTAACTGGAACTGTACCCAAAGAAGAAATTAATTTTCAAAATATTAAGGTTAGTTTAGGTGAAGTAGTAGGTCGTGTTAGCGCACATGATTTACAGCAAAAAGGTATTCTTAGTGAATGTCATGTAAATATTATACAGACAGGAGAATGGAAGGAATTCGGAAGTTATCCTGAAGAATTAAAATATTTGGTAACTAATGAACCAAGAATAGATTTTATCAGTAAAATTATTAAAGGAATTTCAGAAAGTGGAAATACTTTAATTTTAGTTGATAGAATCGAATGCGGGCATATGCTTAAAGAAAAGTTAGAAAAAATGACAGAATCTAACGTAGCGTTTGTATCCGGTGCGGTTAAAACCAAAGATCGTAAGGAAGAATACAATGAAGTTGCTATTAGCAATGATAAGATTATTGTGGCTACTTATGGTGTGGCCGCTGTTGGTATTAATATTCCCCGTATTTTTAATCTTGTACTGCTCGAACCCGGCAAGTCGTTTGTTCGAGTTATTCAAAGTATTGGACGAGGGATTCGAAAAGCAGAAGACAAAGATTTTGTACAAATTTGGGATATAACTGCTGCCAGTAAATTTGCCAAAAGACATTTAACCGAAAGAAAACGGTTTTATAAAGAAGCAAAATATCCATTTACAATAGAAAAGGTTAATTATAATGAATAATAAATTTTCGGTAGTTATACCGACGTTATGGAAATATCCAGCTAATTTAAGATTTTTAGAAGATCTTGTAGATTACGATCTAGTTGACGAGATTATTTTAATTAATAATAATTGGGACGATCTTCCGAAGAACTGCGCAATTTTAACTCATAATAAAATTAAAATATATAATTTTACAGAAAATATCGGAGTCAACCCAGCGTGGAACATGGGAATTAGCGTTGCAAATAATAAACAAATTTGTTTATTAAACGATGACATGGTATTTGATTTAAAATTGTTTAAAAAAATTAATCAACTATCATTAGAAGAAACAGGAGTGATAGGTATTTCTAATGATCCGCCTATATCGTACGGTTGCATTGATATAACTCCGTGGGTCGGGCAAAATACATTAGGATTCGGATGCTTGATGTTTGTTCACAAAGATTGGTGGGTTAATATTCCAGATTCTTTAAAAATCTACTACGGTGACAATTGGATCTTTGATACATGTTTAATTCGAGGTAGAACCAATTATGTAATCACAGATTTATTATATCATACTGATTGGGCTACCAGTACTAGACACGTACCACCTAGTATCATTCAAGAAGAAGACCAAATTTACAAAATTGCTATTGACGAGTTTAGAAAGAATCAGTTAAACTATTAACTATGCAAATATTAACATTAGAAAACCGAACTTTTTATCTTAATGATCTACCCGAAGAAGTAGACGATAATATGCGATTTAGCGTATTAGATAACAGCGATCCGTCAAATGCTGATTACTTCTTTATTCCTTTAATCTTCCTAGAAAGTTTTACATCACCTGCTGCTGTATTACAAATAGGTGATTATAAAATCACAATGCCTTTGGATTGGTGCACAATAGTCGGTGATCCGGAAGGCCCGGATCTCGAAGTATTGCCTCTAACTAGCTTGAATGATCGAGGTTTTAAAACTTTTTGTTTTAATCCCTTAACTTCATTTAGACCAAACTTTTTAGATATTGATATTATTGATGTATATCGAGAAGTTAAATGGTATTTTCCAAAAATGAAACCTGGTCAACTATTAACAACTCCGTTACATGCGGGAGAAAAGCCTATTTGTTCTTTCTTTGTCAAAGAAGTTAGTAGACAAAGTGAAATTTTAGATTATACAAAATGCTGGTAAAATGAAGAATGAAGAAATTAAAATAATCTTCGAAAGTCCCGATAGCGGTAAAACTACCTATGCTAGAATTGCCGGAACTAGTGATCGAACTGTAGTAGAGAGCGAAGATAAACCAGAAGATATTATTGACGCTATTAAAGAAAATAAATTATGGGGTCAGATTAGACGGGCGGCTAAAAAGAATGAGGCATTGCGTTTAGCATTAGAACATGCTAAATTAATTTATTATTTAGGAAAAGATCATGGCGCTTGATATTAAAAGAGAACTTGCTGCGGTTGATTCTCGGGATCATAAATTTTATGACGAGCTTACTGTTGAGGAACAAAAATCTCTTAGCCCTTATGTATTGATGCGTTATATTAGTAATGTTGATTCTAATGATAGAGAAATACAAGAGTGGTTTGTAGAAATGACTAATGAATTAGTCAATAAAAATCACTGGCAGTTAAGTAAAGAACACAAACCGCTTTTATGGAAATTAATAGCCAGTGTAGGAATCGGAAAAAGATTTTACCATCCGTATTTGGCATCAGGTAAAAAAGAAAAACCTGTTAAAATAGAAAAACTAATTGCTGATTTAAATCCTGCTATGAAAATGGAAGAAGTTAAAATTTTAGCATCATTAATGACTAAAAAAGATATTAATGAATTGTTCGATAGCTTAGGTTTTGATAAAAAGCAAAGAAAAGAATATGAATAACGTGAAAGATGTTTGTACTTGTTATCGTTGTATCGTAGAAAACGATATTAGAGAACCTATTAGTCAATTTCCTCTTTATTTAACTCGGGTAATAGTGTGTGAAGAATGTGGAAATAAAAGATGCCCACATGCAACGGATCATGTTAACAAATGTACGAATAGTAACGACCCGAACCAACCCGGAAGTAGATATTAATGGTAGACTTGGTAGAACAACCATTTAACTGTGTGCATTGTGGAAAAAGTTTCATGAGAGAAAATACTCTTGTGGCGCACGTTTGTGAAAACAAGCGTCGAGCAATGCAAAAAGACGAGAAACGAGTGCAGGCAGGACTATTAGCTTACAATCGGTTTTATCAAGTAACTCAAAATGCTAGGAAAGTCAAGACTTATGAAGAATTTTGTAAAAGTTCTTATTATAATGCATTTGTTAAATTTGGAAGTTTTTTAAATAATGTAAATCCATTATATCCAGAAAAATTCATTGATTATGTGATTAAAAGCGGAGTTAAGTTAGATCATTGGTGTAAAGATGATTTATATGAAAATTATCTTTATAATATTTTGAAAACTGAACCTGTTGAATCGGCGGTACAGAGATCTCTTCAAACCATGATGGAATGGGCAGATCTTAGTCAAGCGCAGTTTAATCATTATTTCAAGTATGTAAATCATAATCGAGCCGTTCAAGATATAAGAAATGGAAAGATATCACCTTGGATTATTTTAAATTGTAAAAGTGGAAAATCAATGGTAGAAAGGTTCAATGATGAACATTTAAGCCTAATCTCACCTGCATTCGATGTAGCTTATTGGATTAAACATTTTAAGAAAAATCCTGCAGATGTTGAATTAGTTAAAGAAATTTGTCGAGAGGCAGACCTAGAATGATACAATGTGATGTAGATATTGATTTTGCAAATAGAGAAGAAATTCTATCAATTTTACCTCATATAGCTGCATCACGTACCGAAAGAAATGAATTAAAAAAACATAATACAGGTATATATTTGCAGAAAATACCTTTTAACCCAATAAGTAATATCGCTACCATTGATTATGAAACTGCAGAAAAACGAGGTTATTTTAAATTAGATTTTTTAAATGTTAGTGTTTATAAAGATATTAAAAATGAAGACCATTTAATTAAATTAATGAAAAAGGAGCCACTATGGGATCTTTTACTTCAAGACGAGTTTGTAAATCTGTTATTTCATTTAAAGGGGCACGGGGATGTACTGAGGAAGACCTGCCCAACTTCCGTGGAACAATTAGCTGCAGTCCTAGCGATGATACGCCCCGCGAAACGTTATTTGATTGGGAAAGACTGGACTACGGTGATGAACGAGATCTGGGTGAAACCGGATAGTAATGAATATTACTTTAAAAAAGCGCATGCTATATCGTATGCGCTTTTGATCGTAGTTCAAATTAATCTTATATGCGAGCAACTAGAAAATCTTACTTAGGTTTTCTAGTGCTTCTTACTAGCTGTATAGACTTACGTTTAACACGCTTTTCAGCAATTTCACTGAGATTAACTGTAGGACCAAATAATATTTCCAAATCTTTAGAATTAAAAGTTTTAATATAATTCCTAAAAAAAATCATATCTTTTTTTAAAAATATACTGATCGGTATTTGTCTATTGCTTTCCCACCACCAAATCTCACCTAATTCGAGCAATCTTTGTTTTTCTGCTTCGCTTTTAATACAGGTATAATCATATATACTAGTTACATTTGAATCAGTGTTGATCACAATGCCTATGTATTCTATGTCTTTCGACTTTATACAAGTCAAAAATGGAAAATTTTTTTGGAAACTATCTTTTGATGTCGTCATGTACCATAAATATGTAATATGAAATTACCAGTCTATTTATACCCAAATTTATTCGAAGTAATATTAGATTTGGATGACAATAATAACAGGATTATACAAGTTATGTATCAACGCGAACTAAAATTACAAAAAGGTGTTAAAAATACCATACAAATACAATTTAAAAATAGCGATCAGAAGCTACTTAATGTTAGTTCCGGTAGTTTTGTAATGTCCTTGTTTGACACTGTAAATCAAAGAAATCTCATACAAAAAAATGTAATTATTGTAGATGATGGAATTACTCCTCTATTAAGAGGGTTAGGAAAGGTGGTATTTACTGAAAGTGATCTAGAATCCTGCGAAAGTACTTATTATAAAATAGGGTTTAAAGCATTGGACACTGATGGAAGTTATATTCCGGCATATTCTAATACGTATTATGATATGGCCGGCACTGTAGAAGTAAAACACGATCTATTCCCTACACTAGTCCCCAGTCAAGAAGTCACCAGTCAACAATTTCAAATGCATGTTAACTACGACATAAATGCTCAGCAATATGAATATTATTCGGGAAATTTAGATGCTAGCCCTCAATTTAAATCTAATAATGCACTACATACTGCTGCAATATATATGTCAAATTATACAGGAGTTGTAAGAATTGAAGGAACTTTAGAAAATGATCCTAATTCTTTTGGTAATTATGCTATAATTAATGAATCTTATTATAGTGCATTCACTGGGATTGATTATAAAAATTTTAATGGAATTTTTTCAAAAATAAGAGTTAGGTACATACCTGTAAAAAACCCAGTTACTAATACTAATAGCTTATATAGTGGACCTACAGCAGCACAAAATCTAGCATACGCAGGGTCAGTTGACAGAGTATTGTATAGAAGTTAAACTTACTGTATGAATCTCATACAGACTAGCTTAAAAACATTTCTGCCTGTGAAAAGAAAATCTACCAGTGGAGGATGGATTTCTTTTAATAGTCCTTGTTGCATACATCGAGGAGAAAGCAAAGATACTAGATCTCGCGGAGGAATAATGTTCACTGCGGAAGGATTTGTATTTTCTTGTTTTAATTGTGGGTTTAAAGCTGGGTGGAGCCCTGGAAAACCGATTAGTAAAAATACTAAAAATCTTCTTAAGTGGTTGGGAGTTCCTGAATCCGAAATAAACAAAATCATTTTAGAAGCAATAAAAGATAAAGAAACGATTACTGTTGAAAAGAAAGAATTTAATTTTATTTTACATGAAGAAACATTTCCAAATAATTGTTTTTCTTTTAGAGAACTAATTTCCATAGGGTGTGAAGAACCGGATTTTTTATCATGCTTATCTTATATAGAAGATCGTGGGTTTTCTGTTGATGATTTTAATTGGTATTGGTCTGCTGAAAAAGGATACCGAGATCGGGTTATTATACCGTTTTATTTAGAAAACAAACTGGTCGGATACACAGGTCGTAAAATTAACCCCGGATCTCCAAAATACTTAACAAAAAATCAACACGGCTATGTATTCAACTTAGATAGACAGACATATGATCGTCAATATGTTATAGTTGTAGAAGGGCATTTTGATGCAATAGGTGTTGATGGAGTTGCTATCATGACCAATGAGCCGAGCAAGATTCAATGTGCTAGAATCAACATGCTGGAAAAAAAGGTAATAGCAGTTCCTGATCGAGATCGTGCAGGTTCTAAACTATTAAAAGCTTCTATAGAAAACGGGTGGTCTGTTAGTTTACCCCCTTGGGAAGAAGATATTAAAGACGTTGCGGATGCGGTAAAAAGATATGGAAAAGTTTATACTTTAGCCACAATATTGCATTACCAAGAAGGCAATAAGATAAAAATAGAATTATATAAAAAGAAACTGGAGAAACTTGATGACAAATAAAACTGATTATAGTTATGATGTTCAAAAAATCTATTTGGAGATGTTTTTAGGCGATGCCGAGACTTTCATTCGGTGCCAGAATATTTTTCAGCCAGATAACTTTGATCAACGGCTTCGATCGGTTGCAAAATTTATGACAGAATATGTAGACCAATATAAGGTTATGCCAGAAGCTTCTATCATTAATGCAAATTGCAAATCTGATTTAAAACCTATAGTTGCAGCAAAAGAAAACTATGATTGGCTGTTAGATGATTTTGAAAACTTTAGTAGACATAAAAGTCTAGAAAGAGCAATTATAGAAAGTAGCGATTTACTAGAATCCGGCGATTATGGTCCAGTAGAAAAGTTAATTCGAGACGCGATACAAATAAGTCTAAGTCGAGATATGGGCACAGATTATTGGGAAGATCCTCGTACCCGATTGATGAAACTTAAAGATAACAATGGTCAGATTAGTACAGGGTGGCCTAGTGTTGATAGAAAAATTTATGGAGGGTTTAATCGGGGAGAAGTAGAGATCTTTTGTGCAAAATCAGGCGGTGGTAAGAGTTTATTCTTAGCTAATCTTGCAGTAAATTTTGCATTACAAGGACTTAACTGCATTTATTTTACATTTGAGTTAAGTGAAGGGTTAGTAAGTATGCGTATTGATAGCATGGTTACTGGGTTCGGGTCTAAAGAGATTTTTCGTAATATAGATGACGTTGAATTGAAAGTTCGTATGTTAGGTAAGAAGTCAGGAGCAATTCGTGTAAAATACCTCCCTTCTCAGAAGAATTGCAATGATTTGAGGTCATATTTGAAGGAATATCAGGTCAAAACGGGACAAAAACCAGACGTAATTTTAGTGGACTACTTAGACCTTATGATGCCTCTATCAATTAAGGTGAATCCTAGTGATCAATTTATCAAAGACAAATATGTATCAGAAGAACTACGAAATTTGGCAATGGATACCGGAACGGTACTAGTTACAGCTAGTCAGTTAAATCGAGGAGCAACAGAAGAAATCGAATATGATCATAGTCATATTGCAGGAGGAATTAGTAAAATTCAAACCGCAGATAATGTTATTGGTATTTTTACCAGTAGAGCAATGCGTGAAAGAGGTCGTTATCAAATTCAATTTATGAAAACGCGCAATTCAGCGGGGGAAGGACAAAAGGTTGATCTAGAATTTAATATCGAAACATTGCGTATTACGGATCTAGGAGAAGAAGCTGAAGAGAGTTTTAGTCAACAGAGATCGAATTCTAGTACTAGTAATATCATGGAAAAGTTTAAAAAGACCAGTACAGTCAAAGAATCCGAAGTTGATCTAGAAACTAAAGAAACGAGAAATGCAGATCCAACACATGGAACATCTGCTCCTAAGGTTAAAGGAGTGGTTGAAAGTAGTAGAATTCGTGCTATGTTAGCAAATTTGAACAGCGAAAAAGATTAATTTAATTGACTTAATTTATTTTTAACTATATAATACACATATGAAAACAAATACTTTTTATTTAGATATGGACGGCGTAATTGCTGATTGGAACGCAGGCGTTAGAGATATTCTTGGGTATGTTAAAAAAGATCCTAATGCCCATTATCCTGATAGAGACTGGAACAGGATTAAGGATAATCAGCGAATGTATAGAAATCTTCCGATTATGCCTCGAGCAGGAGCATTGGTTTCTTTAGCTAATGCATTTAAAACACAGCTAGGTTGGAATGTTCTATTCCTTACGGCAGTCCCTAAGGGAAATGATGTTCCTTGGGCCTTCTGGGACAAATGTTTGTGGGCTCAAGATAATTTTCCAGGTATTCCTGTGCATTTCGGTCCTTTTGCTAAAGATAAGCATGTGCATTGCATTCCTGGCGATATTTTGGTAGACGATCGGCGTAGCAACTGCGAAGAATGGCGTGCGGCTGGCGGAGTTGCGGTCGAAGTAGATGCAACTCGTTATGAGGATGCAATTAACGAAGTTAAGGCGTTATTTGCTAATCACCTTGCTCAATTGCAGCTTGACGATTCAGACTCTCGATAGCTTCTATTACACTTTCATGATCTGCGTAGAAAGCAAACCCTGTTTGGTCGTTTGCTGTTCTCCATTTTAAAAACCAAGAATCTCCAATCTCAGCAGCACATATAATCCATCCATATCGATTCATAATAGGACCGATTTGCCAGTAAGGTATAGGTTTAAAGTTGTGCGTAATCATATCTTTTTGTTATTTAATATAAGATAAATAATTTATTGCTAGTAGGAACTATTATGAATATTAATGATGTTTTAACTAATGTAAAAATTCCAGAAGAGAAAAAACCTAAAAAACTCGATAAAGTTAAAAAAGTTGTAGAAAACATTTCTGTAAAACCAAAGATTTCCAAAAATAATGATCAAACACATGTTTATGGTCTAGGGGAAGGGTATGATAGTGTACTCGAAAGAATTAATCAACTACAACCGGAAGTTTACAATAGTATAAGAAATTTGGATTAAAAAAATGCCAACCGAACAACCTAATTTACCTGGATCAACTACGTTAGGATCTCAAAACGCACAAAATAATAACTTACCTAACCAACAGGCTGTAGATACACAAACAACAGCTAAAGCACCTCTAGTGCCACCTTCACAGCAAAAAGCACAAATGCCTGCTAATGTGAAATCTCCTAAATATTCTAAACATGTTGAACTACTAGCATTAATAACAAGCAACATGGTAGCTTCTTCCTCAGGTGAAGAACAAACTAGATTACTAATAGCAGGAGATACTGGATTAGGTAAAACTAGTTTCATCAGCCAATTAGGCAGAATGTTAGGAATGGGCACAATGATTATTGAAGTGCCTCACTTAGTGGAAGAAAATTTAATTAATATTCCGTATACCGTTGTAGATAAAGACGGAGCTAAACATCACGGAAACACACAAGTAGCCAAAGAAGGATCAAAATATAAATTAGTACAGGCTGAAGCAAGCTTGGTTACTGAAATCGATAAACTAATTAAAGTTCCGGATAATCAATATGATGCCCATATAAAAAGTTTAGGGTTTTATGAAAAAGGACTTTTATCAGAATTTGAAAAAGAATATGGATTAGAAAGACTTTATCAAGCTAGAGAAATGTGGGATAGAATATTATTCATAGATGAATATTTTAGAACTACAACTAAAACTATAAGAACTTTATTAAGAGGAATATTAAATGGGCAGATCGGTAACGATCCTATTCCACCTAAAACTTTTCCAATTTATGCTTCTAACTTATCAGATCAATCAGGCGCAATAGAAGAGCCAGAAAGTTATCATGCATTTGGAATAATAAATTTTGATGCTCCTTCATTAGAAAACTGGTTATATTATACAGTAGCCGAAGGAGTAGGAAAAAATGTTCACTTCAAAGAACAGGTTATAAATGCCTTTGTTAAAAATATGAAAGATGAACACATTAGCATTAATGATGTTATAAGAACTAGTCCTCGCCGATGGAGTGAAATATTATTTTATCTAAATAATATGTTTCCTTTTAAGAAAGGAAGTGATGATGCAAATATTGCTTACAGCCATGTTAGAGCTCAATTTGAAAATCAATCAAGAACTTTATCTGGAGGATTTGAAGTATTTCATAATATATTAAAAGATCTTGCAATTGCAAGCGGTGTAGCTCCTTCTTTTAAACAATTATCGGCAGGTAGATGGAGAGATGTTTTAAACAACGTTATCGTAAATGCTATACAGATCGGACCTTCTAAAAAATATGTACCAGTTATCCAAGGCGAACCGGGTATTGGAAAAACCGCTATTGTTGCGAAACTCGAAGCAGATCAATACGAAGGTGATGGTACTGGATTTAACTTAAGAACTGCTGTTGTTAACTGCACCACAATTCATCCAGACGATATGCTAGGAATTCCTTCCGGAAAAGATATAGAATTTAAAGATACTACTAAACGAGTAACAGAATTTAGCGAACCTTTATTATATAATAAAATTAATAAATTATTAATAGAAGCAACTAAAAATTATAAGAACCAGTTGATTAAGAGAGCAGAAGCCGGTAAATTGCAAGGTAGATCAGCCGAGCAAGTATTCGAAGAATGGGAAAATCAAAAATATAAATTTGCTATTTTATTTGATGAAATTAATCGTGTTAAAGACATAAGAGTGTTTAATAGTCTTAGAAAATTAATTTTAACTAAAGAATTTGATGGAAAATTTAAACTAGATCCCGGGACTGTTGTCATCGGATCAATGAATCCGGGCGATAGTCAAACCATGGAATTAACGGATCATTTTAGAGATGCCATTGAAATCATACATTCCGAAGCAGACTGGAATGCATTCATCGGCTATATGAGAAATAACCGTTTTATAAAAACAGAAAAATTAAAATATACCCCAATATCTTATGCGTTAAATATCGGTAAAAACTTTATCGAAGGATTACCTAAAGCTAGCTTCATCACAAGAGATATCAAGGGAGAAAAAGAATTTCATTGGTCAAGTGGAGGAGGGATTGACATAAGAGTTGATCCAAGAGCCTTAGACCATATGTATCGTGATCTAGTAGCAAATACAGACCTTGCTATTAAGTCTATGGAAAGAAAAGGAATATTCGAACCTGAAAATTTAGAATCAATCAAATCAGACCTTACAGAAAAAGCTGTTAATTCTTGTCGAGGGATTTTAACAAAGAAGTTTATGGATATAGGAGCTTCTTCAATTAGTCCTAATTTTTTAAGTGCCTTTACGAGTTATATGTCAGATATCGTTAACGAAAGTATATCGATGAAAACTACTAAGGAAACAGATCTAGAGAGTATATTAGATGAATTTGTTACAGGAAAGACTAAGAGCCTAGCTAATGTAGAAATGCACGGCTACATGTCAAAATTTGATCCGGCACAATTTAATGTAGACTTCGAAAGATATTTAGAAAAATTATATAAAAAATCGGGTGGCGATTTTGATGAATTCAGCAATGACGTTCTTAATATTTTAAACAGCGTAAAAGAAGGAACTCAAAAATTAAAATGGTCTTACGAAGCATTAAATCAATTTTATAGACCAATAGAAGTTATGTTAGAATCTATTCTCGAATCTGAATATTCAGATTTAGATAAAAATCCACATGATGCTAAGTTAGCTGCTGTTGGTAAATTCTGGAATGAGGTTCTCTCCGCTACAGGAGCCGGGGCTTAACATGAGATTTTTTGAATTCAGAACTATAATCAAAGAAGCGAGGTATGGATTAAGATCAGAAAAAGGAGAAGTTGTTTTTAGAACTTCTAAGGTAGACGATCCTCATATCTTAAATGCTATTAAAAAAATATCTCAGGATACCGGCGTTCCGATGGATGATATGTTGGCATCTTTAAAAGTCGAAAATGAAATGACCGAAAAGTTGGGTGAGTATAGTAAGATTTTACATGACATTGCGATTAAAAATGTAGGCGAACATGCTCTATGGAATATTGTTGACACTATTCCTTCCGAAAAACTTAATTCTTCATTTGATGAAACTACATTTATTATGCTATGTCAAGAGATACAACAACGAGAAAAAGGTTTTTTTCCTTTAAAATCTGTTGATAAAAAATTACATAAAAAGCTGATAAGTCAACTTCATCCTATATTAATCCCATCTTCTTTTAAACAATATCAACAGTATAATGATCAAATTACTACAGCCGCTGTCTCTAGTGATGGAAACTTCTTTTTTAATGTGCCTTTCATGCAAAAACTAGTTTACTTCGGCGATGTTATAGATGTAAAACCTACACGGCCTATATACGTTTCCAATGGTGGAAACATACCTGATAGTTACTGCTTCATCGAATTTTTGATAATGCACGAATTGTGTCACTTTATATTCGGAGACATTTCAGATTCGTCGCGATATAAACAATACGAACATAGATTGCATAACATCGCACAAGATTTTCGAATTAACTTTGAGTTAACTAAATTAGGATTTACACCATTACCTTTAGGAATGTTTAGTGATGAATTAAATGCTGATAGATTTGAGAATTACCTAAAGTTATTGAGAGCTGTTAAAGAAGAAATAGATAAATTACCACCTTGGTTGCAAACTTGGTTTGAAGAGACTAATAGTCCAGACCAGCACGACGATCCGAATGATACAGACGATCAACAGAACCAGAATAAACATCCTTGGAGACCAAGTCTCGGTGATATTGTGTTGATATCTAATGAGGGAAGATTTGGTAGAGTCGTAGAAATTAAACCTAATGATATGTACGCAATCACCCCAGTTTCAATACAGGAATTAGAAAAAGAATATCCTGGAATTAAAATTGGCACAGAAAAAGGTAAAAAGGAATCTGGTGAAAAAGGTAGTCAACCATGATTAAAGTTTATCCATTAAGATATTTACGTCCTATAGAACAAAAACCTCAAGAGGGTAATGGTCCGCCTCCACCTAGTACACCTCCTGGAGAGGGCGGATGTAAGATTAAAGTAGGACAATTGATAAAAAACAGGAAAACAGGAGCGATAGGCCAAGTGATAGAAGTGGACGATCAATGCCGCGCTAAAATACGAGAGCTAACCTATGATGAAATTATGTCAATCAAACGGTCGATGCAGCCCGGCGGAGGACAGGACATCAATGATTTAAAAATTCCCGATTCTCCCAACGTTGAACCGAATCTCGAAGAATCAAGATTAAAAGAATTGTTAAATAAAATCATTAAAGGAGTATCTACATGACCTGGTGGAATGAAGATGAGTACGAGCCTTGGCCGTCGCCGCCGCCTCCACCACAAGGCAAAGGAGGTAACTCAGATGATTCAGATAAACCGGATCAACCTCCTTCAGAAACTCAACCCTCAGAAGAACAAGATGATCTAGACGAAAAAGATCGTGATTCTTGGGAAAAGGTTAAAAATAAATTAAGACAAGAGCAAGGCGATGAAGCAGGAGCTCAAGCGAGTAGCGATGACGAAGGTCAAGGAAAAGAACAAAAACAAGGATCTCAGTCTGGCCAGGAAATAAAAACCGACTATACTCCTAAGTATCCATGGCAAAATCTCATAAAGAAGTTTATATCTAAATCGACTATTTTAGACCGTAGTTATAGTAAAGCTAATAGACGAAATGCCGGCGGTCCGGAAGAATTAGAAATAACAGGAAGCAGTGTAGTTAGGCCTGGAGAAAAAGAACTTGATCCGATATATAAAATGTGTTTTGTTGTCGACTCTTCCGGCAGTATGATTGGATCTGTTGATAAAGCATTAATTGAAGTACAAAAATTATTATCAGTAGTAGCGAAAGGATCTGATCCACAATTTGGATTAGTATTTTTTACAACTGATGCTTATTATTATTCTTGTAATCTAAAAAAAGGCGAAGCTATTAAAGTTAACAGTTTTGACGAGCTTATGAACCCACCGCCTAATGCTACAAAATTATCTCTAAAAGACGTTCTTAATTCAGCCTATAGCGGAGGAACGGTTTTTTCGAGGCAAATGGCTGATCAAATAAAAAATATGCTAAAACAAAATTATAATGTATGTATGTTTACAGACGAAGGTATTTTAGATCAAGTAGGAACAATTTCAAATTGGAAGAACTTTTTATCTGTTTATACCAGCGCTGTAGGTAAGCATTTATTTTTAATTTTAAATAATCAAAGAAACTTTAAATTAATCGTTGATAAAATGGGAGGACTGAAACCTGATAATTTCAGTCATTTATAAAAATGAAATTAAAAAAATTATTAAAAGAAAATACAGATAACATTCGGAAAGATCTTGCAACTCTTTTTTATGTAGACGGTGATTATCATTTTGACTCATCAAAAGGTGGTTGGGTTTTTGAAGGAGATCTAAGAGCTGATAATAAAGAAAATTTAGTTGAGATTCCTTTTCCAATTGCCGAAGTTCACGGAGAGTTTAGCATAGAAGCCTGCGGCATACAGAGTCTTAAAAATTTTCCTCGTAAAAGTTCTCTCATTAAAGTTGCAGCATGCAGTGGTCTAAAAACTTTAAATACTGATGGGTTAATCGAATCAGAGTCGATAAATTTTCAACATATTGCCAACGAAGAATTAACAAATCTATCAGGGTTTGAAGTTAAAACAAAAAATCTTGTCTTGAGAGCTGTAAGAAATCTTAAAACACTAAGCGGACTTAAAGGTCATGTACAAAATTTAATTGTAGGAAATCTTCAAAATATAGAAGAAGATTTTTCAAAAATTCCAGCATCATTAGTAAATCATGTTACAATTGATTTAGAAAAAGGTGGATTTTTAAAATCTAAACTTATTCTTCCTATATTGTTTCAAAAATTAGAAGAAAATAATGGAGATTTTGCTACTGTTAAATTAGAGAAATTAGAAAAAACAAAAGATGAAGTATTGAAAAAGATACTTATAAAATATCGTTATAGTGGAGCTCAAGGAATGATTCCTCTTATAAGAGAATTAAGATTAACTGACGATAAGTATAAACTTCTAACTAATATATAATTTATTTTAATTTATAATATAATTCTTCTCTTATCGATTTAAACAGTTCTTTAAATCCCGACTTCTCTCCCTTCATTAATTTAGAAAGGATAAGATCGCTATCGGATATTTTATCATATGGATGTGCTTTTCTATAGGCCGCTATATCATTAGCGAATTGCGACATAAAATTACCAGAACCTAATGCGCTGCTGACTGCTTCTTTCCATATTGACTTAAATTGATCTGTATCTGAAATACTATCATACGGTTGATTTTTAATATTGTTAAGATGGTCTGATACATCGTCGTAGAGATTAGAAGTATCGCCATCTCTATTTAGAAATAGTTTTGCTACTTTCTGCATAACCACGGGAGCTACTTTAAACAGTCTTGCAGAAATATCATCTTCAGATTTTAAAGGATCTGCTCTTCTAAGCTTTTCTCTAGCATTTACTTTAGCTCGTTGTACGCTAGCACCTGCAGTTCCTAATTTTCTACTACGTCGTCCACTGAATCTTTCAGGTGGTAAAGAAGATAGATCAGGAGCATCTCTATCTTCTAATCTATATACTGTAATGTCATCTGGTTTAGTTCCACCTACGAATTTTTTAATCTCATCAGATATATTAGGTCCAGCTTCTGGTTTTTCTTTATGCCCATATCTGCCGCCTCTAGTAGCTGTAAATTCGTGTATTTTGATGTCTGCCCCATCCTTAAGACTTGCGTACATAATGTAAACTAAATCTGGATCTCTAGAAGGATCATATGGTTTATAATCTACTATCACTCCTCTTCTATTTCGAACAGGAATTCGATGAGCTGTAGGATCATCTAATTTAGGTCTTAGATATTCCGTTTTTGGTTTAAAGGCGGCCCACCCATTCGGACCATGAAAGACTATAAAGTTATCATAATGTGTTTTAAAATCATATAATTGTAAATTAGTTACTTTAGGATGTTTCTCATGCTTATATGGAACTAGTCTAGCGCGATCACTAACCAATTGATCATCATGTAGGAATTTAGCCAGTTTGGTTCCTTCGGGATCGCTACCAAATGTTTTTAACAAAGGGCTTGACTCAAACAACGCAGCTAATTCTTCATAAATTCCTGTCGCTTCGATTGCTTCATCAAACATAGATTCAAATTCTAATAAATCCAGTTTATTTCTTAAATTTTTAATTAAGTTAATATCTGACATAAGAGACAACACCTTTATATTCGTATAACTATTTATAACTTTTTTAAAGAATAAATATCCATATGAGTGTCCAACATGACATTAGCTAACGCTCCTTTCAATAAACGATTAGTTATATCTTCAGTGGAAAATTTACAGCTATCTGAAATAGGGTTTATTCCAGGAGCTATAGTTCGAATTATAGCAAAAGCTCCATTCAAAGGACCTATAGCGGTCCGCGTAGATTCGTCGACATTTGCTATTAGATTAGAAGAGGCTGCACAAGTAAACATTAACGATTGTGAAGATATCGCGACTTAGATATTCTATAAATATATCATGCAGATTCAAGAATTACTAACAGCTACTCAAATATTTACAGAAGCAAAATCTCCTCGAGGAGATTGTTTTGAAGTAGCAGCAAAAAATACAATTGATAACCCTAATTTAGTTTTAGTACATGCATTTGTATCGGGTCAAGGACCTTTAGAGGGCCGACGTTTCGAGCATGCGTGGAATGAAGATGGCGATATAGTAATAGATAATAGCAATGGGCGTAAGATTAAAATTCCTAAGATCTTGTATTATACCATAGGTCGTATTGATACTGATAACCCTGAAGAATACAGAGTTTACAATAAAAAATCTGCAATAGAGCATATGTTAAGGACAGAACATTGGGGACCTTGGGAATTAAGAGGTAGCAGTGATCGTCCGGCTAGCTCGAAAAAACGTAAAAAAGATAAAGTTACAGAATCTGAAGTTCCTAAGCATCATCCAGCATGGAGTTGGATGAATCATATTAATCCTCAAATCAAACAGTCTCTAAGCCACGTTACTGAGGAAGACTATACTCGTTTTCTCAGTTTAAAAGACGGATTCAAACACAAAATAGATTGGCCTGACTCGTCCTTTGAAGAAAACAGAAAGGCCACACTATTCTTAATCAATTACTTTAAGATGTCTATAGATTGGGACGACAGCGGATATCTAGAAAATTATGAAACTAGTGCTACTTGGGCGTGGAAAGAGTACATATGGATACTGCATCGTTCGCCAGAATTATCGATGTTTTCTGTAGGCGGAATGACTCCTTCAAAGAACCCAGGGTATGGCAGTCATATGACGCATAAAATCTGGGTCTGTACCAATAACGATCGATTGGCACGAATTGTTCTTGCCATGAGTAGAGATATTAATCATTCAGAGAAATTTTTTAAACTTATCCAAAAGTTCTGGCCAAAAAAATGAAAATAAATCAATTAATCAACGAAGCACAGCTCTATGTAAAAGGAATACCTAACCACTTACTATCCAGCATAGAGCCGGATACTGTTCCTGAATTTGAATCCAAAATTCAAGAGTTTGCTCATAACAGTAATATGATCAGCTTTGCAGATCTATCATCTACTGAAATCGAATGCCTCGAGCTCATGTTGAGATACTTTAAGATGACCGTGGATTGGGATAATGTGGGCGTGCTACATGATAGAATTAAACTGATAATCGACAGCGACGTTTGGTCTTTTTTAGATCTACAATGGGTTACCTATGATTCGCAAATGGCCACTATCATGCTTTTAATAGGATCTACAAATGCTGTGGGCAATTATCCTCATAATACATCTCGAACTACGGCAGTTTTCATTAAGTTTAAACAACCCGATCTACGCGAGTTAGCTTACAATATTAAACGCAAAATGAATGACTATGAAGACTTTTGGGACTACATAAAAGAACTCCTTCATGACCATTGATCGGTCTGCACTACAACTGCCTCTCTCGCGTAGCGTAGCGCAGAATTTTTCCCACCCATTAACTACCAACTTAACCCCGGTCTATACTAACCCTAAAAATCTGCTGCGCAAATTTTTCCCACCATGGAGATCTTGACCCCAGGTGATTTTTGCTGTATAATAAAGAAATGAAACCAGAACAAGTAATCTACGCACAACGCTCAGATGGCAGCATTATACCAGTAGATCCCGCACACAGCTATCTAGAAGATTGGGCTAATCATTATGATCTCAAGCTCTATCGCTTTGATAAGCAGAGTCTCGATCATACCCTATTCTTGCTCAAGTATAGGGACCAAATAGAAAGATTCGGCTAATGGCAGCTATACGTTATTTGGAAAACCCCTATACTGGACGCTATATACGGTTACTCGTCGATGACGGAGATTGGCTTTGGGAACGAGGGCTAGCTGGGTGCCATTTACATGTCTACGAAGAAAATTCAGCTGAACATACTTTTTTCTTACTGAAAAACAGTGATCGTATAGTAGAAGAATGACTAGAGTACGCTATCTAGAAGATGTTAAAACGGGCTTGATTACCCGTGTAAAGCATAATGAAATAGATCTCAAATGGATCAAACACTCTAAAACACTGACAGTTCATGAATTTGACGTAAACAGTGCAGAGCATACCTTGTTTCTACTGCGCTACAGTGATCAATTGGGCACCAACGTATCAGAGATGCTGGAAAGAGTTATAATTACAGAATTGGATCCAAAATTACCCTGAACCCACCACAGGGTCCGTAATGACCATTTGAGCTCCTACACTGGTGTATCTGATCATGAAATTACCACCATGTAGATCAAGACCTTGATTCAGCTTAGTGATTAACTGACAGGCCTGTATGAGTTTACGATCACGTATATTAGTATAATCACCCTGTTTAGCTGCTGCAGCGATTGATTTTATCATAATAGACCAAATGCCATACTCTCCACGAACTTTAGGAAAATCAGGTGGATCAACAAATATACGATTGACAAAGCTATTGAATGTGTCAGGATGTATGTGTGCTACAGCAGCATAGGCATCATGAAGTCTTTCCATAGTGTAGACAAAGCGTGTGCCTTCAGGCTTCTTAAAGCTGTCAGCTACATAGATTCTAGGTAGATAATGATTGCTGCTCATTAAAGGCTGTATAGCACGCACATACTGATAATAGGCATTGTTCTTGGGATCGGTAAACTTTCGCTCAACTTTGACTACTAGTGCAGGATCCTGTGAGTGATCAAATACCACAGATTCTAAACCATGCCCTATAGACTGCCCTATAGGCAACCCACCTATCCAACGCTTTTCCGCAGTATCAGTAGATCTAAATAGTTTCTGCAAGAAAGTGGGCTTGACAGTGGCAGGCTGCTGTGTCTGTATGAGATCACGATCTTCTAAGGCAAATTCTCTGTAGCGCATAATAGTTGAGTATTTATTAGTATGTTTGCCCAAGGTCTATGTGCACCCTAAAAATCTGCGCTGCAAAAAATAAAAGGTCTGGAGATCTCGGCCCCTGGTGATTTTTATCCCCCATGGTGAGGATTTTTGAGAACTTTTTGAGAACTTTTTGAGAACTTTTTGAGAACTTTTTGAGAACTTTGGGGGATTTTCGCTGTGCCAAAAATTTTAAAAAGCAACAACTATTTTTGTATGCCTCTCCCAGCCTAAGCCAAAAGAGTTCTGCAGTGCACCGGTGGGGTGCTATAGCCCCACCAGGCATGTGCGAACTACGTAGACACAGCAGTTGACAGGCCTAACGCTGTATGCTAGTGACTGTACAACATTACAAAAACTTAATAAAAAAACGCTTGCACTACTAGCGTAGTGTGTTAGCATTAGCAACGTAGCAATACTGCTACATAACACACAGCACACAACACTATGCAAACGCAACAACAAACAGCAGCAACGCAACAAGCAGCAACGCAAACAAAGCGCAAGTATACCAAGCGCAAGCAGTTGCGTTTAGTAACTAGCGCTGCTACTACTGCACAAGCGCAAGCAGCAGCAACCGCTACTAACAGCAACGCAGCAACGCGCAACAGCGCATTGCACACACAGCGTATGCTTAACTTTGCTACAGCGCAAAACGCAACGCAAATTAACAAAGCATTGTATACTAGCAACGTGCGTTATTTGCAAGCCTGTATTGCACATAACACAGCAATGCAGCAGTTGCAAGCGCAAATTACTGCACACTTGCTTAAAGTAGCAGTGCACTTGCAGTACTAAGCAACAGCGCAGTTAAACATACACAGCACACGCTACGCAAGTAGCGTGTGCTTTGTTTTGCCTGTAGCAAACTGACTGTAACAAACAGCAGCCTAACTAAGCGCAGCGCCTAGTGGGAGTATACTAAGCAGTATAAACAGCTAGCGGACCTCTGCAGTATTTGGCGGGGTGCAAATCCCACTGGGCAAACGTGCGAAGTTTTTATGTATGTGCATATTAATCAGTAGATGTAATAACACTA
>Ga0007859_1000059_pt1 | contig 28464 bp, 20 predicted proteins | sample CryBogCBH27Jul07_FD_71222 | JGI IMG/M metagenome (GOLD analysis project Ga0007859, IMG submission 71222) | Freshwater microbial communities from Crystal Bog, Wisconsin, USA - CBH27Jul07 | ecosystem: Environmental > Aquatic > Freshwater > Lake | place: Crystal Bog, Wisconsin, USA | collected...
AGCCCGTCTCCCCCAGCGAACCCTTAGGCGACGTGGGCGTCGTGACTCTGCGTCTCGGTCAGGCATCGCCCGAGCTCAATGACGTGAGTGACGAGGAACTCGACGATGACGGTGCGTTGGTCGCGGCCGGTTACGCCGCGTTATCCGCGCTGCGGGGCATCACCGAGGAAACTGAGGCTCGTTCCGACCTCGTACTGCGCAAGGCACTCAGCGCTATCGAGCGCCACCTCACCGACGCGCGTTAATCATCCGTAGAGCGCCGAGTGCGCTTGATCTCCCCACGACGGCGCTTCTCGTCCATGCGGCGCGTCTGAGACGCCTTCGTCGGCCGAGAGGCCCGGCGAGGCGTCTGGGGAGTCGCCGCCTCCGCCAAGCGAGCCACCAAGTTCTCGAGCGCCTGCGCCTTGTTTCGAGATTGCACTCGATGCCGAGAACTCGTGGCCTGCACACGGTCGCCGAGCGCGAGACGAAGACGGGCGCGCACTTCGTCGGAGACTCCCGCGCAATTCGCCAGGTCCACACTCACCGTCACTTTGGACAAGGTGCGATTGGCGTGCTGACCGCCCGGCCCTCCCGAGGTCGAGAAGTGCACCGTGATCTCCGAGGACGAAATGCGACTACGTCCGAAGACGAGGTCGCCCTCATCACTGACGGACCCGATCACCGCTCGGGAAACCTCACCAGTGCGAGCTGCACCGACGACGCCACCAAGTATCCAGCTTCGTCAAAAATCTCGCAGCGCTCGTCCACGACCCCGTCGTCAATCATCGTGCACCATTGACGAATGCGCAGCCACTCCCCGATGGGGTCGCGACGGATATACGACGACAGCTGCAAGGTCGGGACCCAGCCCGATGAACCGAGGGGGAAGGTCGCGGGCGGAAAGGCGTCGGACGCAAAGAGCAAACTCCACGGCGTCCAGGACGAGTCGCCATCGTCGAGGCGCAGCCAGCCGCGAAATTCGGCCGAGGTCGACAATTCTCCGCGGGCGTACCCGGTGGTCTTCGGGTCAAGACGCATGTCGAGAACGCTGTGAATGCCGATGCCCGGGGCGTTCAGGCGCTCCAGAGTCTCTCGTTCGGGAAGTTCGGGCAGCGACGTGGCGGTGTAACGAGGCTCACTGCGGTCACCGATCACGCCCAGCGTCACGATGGACTCGGTCGTGACGGCGCCGTTTTGAGACAAGGTCACGTGGGCAAAAGTGGCACTCTTGCCGATACGGCGAATATCCACTTGCGCTTCCACGGGGGCTAGTTCCGGCGGATTGACGTAGTTCGTCGACACGGCAAGGGCGTGGGTGTGCGGTGAGCCCTGGGCAATCGCCTCGGCCAACGCCGCCGATGCCATCACACACTGCAGGTAGCCACCGTTCGGTCGACCGACCACGGTGTAATTGTCAGTGGGGTGAGCCACGTATCGGCCGGGGCCGACACGGTCAACTCCCGCCACATCACGAAGGGAAGCTGAGGGCATGGCTCCACGTTAGTGTCGCCGTGGATCTCTTCATGAAAGACATTCGTCACTTCGCTGAGGCACACCGTGCGGTGGTTGGCGTCGCTCGGAGCGAGAAATCAGGACAGTTTGCAGCACTGCTTTCGGCAAAACAGCAAACTGAGGATTTGGATCGGCGCCAACGCTTCTTTCTTACATCGACAACTTCAACCCTTGAATATCACAACGAGGAGACACGGGACTGCTGTCGGTTTAGTTGACAGTTCCTTTCCATAGTTTTATGCCACGGATAAGACTCCCTCAAGCGTTGTTGCCAGCGCTTCAAATTCAATTGGTGTGAGTTTGCCCAGGCTGCGCTTTCGACGGCGTCGGTGATAGGTGCGCTCGATCCATGTGACGATGGCCATGCGAAGTTCGTCCCTTGTTTCCCACCTCTTGGTGTTGAGGACGTTCTTTTGCAACAGAGCGTGGAACGACTCCATGGCGGCGTTGTCACCAGCTGATGCAACTCGCCCCATCGATCCACGCAGTCCGTTGTTCTTCAACATTCGAACAAAGGCGGTCGAACGAAACTGACTACCTCGGTCCGAATGGACCACTGTGTTGGTGGGGCTGCGCAGCGAGATGGCGTTTCGCAGTGCCGAAACTGCCAGGTCGCTTGTCATCCGCGAGCCAATGGAGTAGCCAACGATGCGGCCCGAAAACACATCGAGTAGCGAGGCCATGTAGAGGGTTCCCTCAATGGTCTTGTGTTCAGTGATGTCAGTCAGCCACACCTGGTTCATTTCGGTCGCTCGAAAGTCACGCGTGACGAGGTCGTCGTGGACCGGTGGCCCCGGTTTCTTGCCGTAACGGGATTTTTGACGAAACTCGCCCAGATCTGAGCTTCAGAGCACAGTCGCCAAACACGCCGTTCACCAATGGTGTGGCCCTTCACCACCAGTTCGTCCGCGAGGAATCGATACCCAAAGGGTGGATCATCACGGTGGGCGTCGACCAACAGATTGGTGAGGTAGGCATCGTCGAACTCACGAGGTGAAATCGGTCGCTGCAGTCATTTGTAGTAACCCTGGGCGGAGAATTTGAGGACCCGGCAGGTGAGCCGAACGGGAATGGCGTCCTCGGCCAATTCACGCACCAGCGGGTAGGTCATTTTGGGGCGAGGCCCTTAGCGAAATAGGCCGTTGCGCGCCGCAAAATCTCGACTTCTTGCTCAAGGATGCGGTTGCGACGTCGTAGTTCACGCATCTCTGCGGCGTCTGCTTCGCTCACGCCATCTCGAACCCCATCCTCAACGTCTGCTTGACGAAGCCATTGATAGAGCGTCGGTTCCGATATGCCGAAGTCTCGAGCAATTTGTGAACGAGATGCGTCACCCAGTCGGGCCACGCGGACCACGTCATCTCGAAACTCTCGGGGGTATCTCTTTGCCATTGTTGCCATCTTCCCCCAGAGGATGTTCCTCTGGATGTTAGATGTCAACTAAACCGACAGTAGTCCCGACAGCAGTCCCATTCCTAAGAGCCAATATCTTCTAGTAAGTCGTTCAATTTCTTTATTGCGGGAATCGAATGAGTCAGATCTGGTGGTGGAATATGTGTGTATTGATTCATCGAAATACGAATCGGTGTTCGAATCTTTTTTCCTGTCTTTAGTACAGCATAGATAGATAGTTTGGAATTTGGAAATTCTTTCGGAAAAACATCAAAATGTGAAATCTGGTGTCTCTCAATTTTGATCCTGTTCAATCCCCTAAAGAAACTGAAAGATTGGATGACTACAAAATTACTATCGAACGTCATTGAGTCAAAGAATCGAGATAGAGCAACCATAAGCGACAAAGGTGCGAGGAAAAACTTTAACGGGAGTCCTGAGAAACAAACTACCAAGGACCAACCCGACAGAAATATCGCTGCAAGGTAACATTGATAAAAATCGCGAAAGGTGGCGTGTTGGCCTAAACGCCGATTACCTTTGTTTGATGTCATTTCAGCCGGGCCTTGACTGGGATGCGTTTAATTAGGTCTGGAAGATACTTTGATTTAGCTAGATTCAAGGCTGCTGCACTACCACCCAATGGTACAGCTGAGGCTCCACCAAGACTATCCCATAATAATTCTGCAGGCACTTGATCCCAAAAGGAAGTGAACTGGTGAACCAAAGAATACGAAGCGCCGATTCCAACCCCGATTGAGATTCCGCTTTGTGCGGCGATTTCGATCCCATAAATCCAGCCTGGCTTGCCTGGCATGTTGTTCGAGATTACAGAAATGGATAACGGCCCGATACTGAGAACTGAACAGTAAAAGACACCTTTGAGACTCGATAGGGAGTTGGCATTTGTAACCAATATTCCGCCTCCACCGGCGAAGATGTCTGACGGCACTGGGTTGATGTTGCCTACAGTCAAGCCCGCATCAAGCACGAGACCGATTTCGTCTCGAGATGTACCCGTGGTTCTAGTGAGGCAGAGCTGCCCACTTCCTGTTACTCCGAATGCCGATGCGCTTCCAACCGCGCAAAAGCCAACTGTATAAAGTCCACTCGAATCGATATTCATCACCGGCCCATCCCCCGCATAGACATATGCCTGTCGCGTCTGATCGACCAGCGGGTCAACGCTGATGAACTGCCCCGTCTCGTTATCGAGGTAACGATTGACGAGGTAGGTGAGGTTTGAGGAGTCCCAGTAGCCAGCGCCAAAGGCGAAGGAGGTGGAGATGTCGGTAGTGACTCCCCCATTGGCCATGCCGCCAGAATTGATGGATCCTCCCGACTGGGTAATGGCGTTGCCGTAGGCGTCGTAGTCGGTGTAGTTGACCAGTGCTCGATTCACCGAACTAGTGGCGCCGATCACTTGCACCACGCCGCGAGTATTGGCATTTTGATCCTGGATCAGGAGATCAACGGTGCCGGTCGTGAGGTTGATCTGCAGGTCGGGCGTCACTGAACCCTGGAGATAGACATAGTCATGCGTCGAGTCCGCTAGGAGCTGTGAGGCACTCGTATCCCAGATGAAGGCATTAGTGGTGCCGTTGTTGGAACTCGTCATTCGGTGTCCGTCACCGTCGTAGGAGTAGACGGTGGTGGTGGAAGTGGGTGACGTTGCCGAACAAGTTGTGCCGGCGCTGTTAATGCAGGTGAGCCTGCCCGACGTTGGCTGCCAACTCAGTGTCGTTGAGCCAGTGGGTGACGTCGTGCTCGTCCGGTTCCCGTTCAGGTCGTAGGTAAAGGTCGTTGCCGTGGTTGGGGTGGAAGCACAGCTCGGCGAGCTCACCGCGGTCGGGTTAGTCCAGCACAGTTGACCATTGGGCCAATAGGCCGCGGAGGCAAAGTGAGTCGTGGCCTGGGTGATGGCTCCGGTTTGACTATAGGAATAGTTGGGGTTGCCCGTCGTGCCGGTGATCGGACCGGAGGTCACTCGCGACGTGGTGTCGTATCCGTAGTAGTCGGTGGCCTTGGTCAGGGAGTTGACGGTCGGGGCGGAGCTAGTCAGGCGACCTAGTTCGTCATAGGCGAAGGCGAAGGACAACAAATTGGTCGCGCCGCCATTGGTCGACGTCGATTGCTGGGCGAGTTGACCGGCATCGTTCGTTGAATACGTGGTGGTTATGGCATTGGGATCACTAGGAATGGCCGGTGACGCATCGTGCGCGGCGTCGCAGCTGAGCACATTGGCGGTGCCGGTCGACACCCAAGCCTTAGATCCCGCGCAGTCATAGGCCGTGGTCAGGGTCACCCCACTCCAGGTGATGAGTGAACTGGCTCGACCAAGAGCGTCGTAGGTGTAGGTAATAAGGCCGGTGGGTGGTGAACTGGTGCCCGCACCCGAGCCGCGACAGGTGTTGCCGGCTACGTTGTCGTAGCTCTGGCAGATCAGTTGACCGAGGGTGTTGTAGCCCCAGGTGGTGGTCGCTCCGGCCCCGTTGGTGGTGCCAATAAGGCGCCCCGCTGAATCGTAACTAAAGGTCGAGGTGCCGGTGCCGTCGCTCTGGGTCGCCCTGGAGCCATCAGCGTTGTAGGTGTAGCTAACCGTCGCGGTGCCGTCGGTGTAAGAGACACTGAGCAGTCGGTTCTGCGCGTCATAGGTTGAGTAACTCGCTCCGAGACAGGTGAAACTCGTCAGCGGATTGCACCCGGTGCCCGCGCCAATTGGGGTGACAGTGGCTACCTGGTTTCCGTTGGCATCAAAGTAGCTCGCAGTCACACCGCGAACTCCCGACGGTCCCGCGGGAGTAATGGTCTGTGTACGGTGTCCAGCTTCGTCATAGACGTAGTAGGTGACGCCGTCACAGGTTGCGGTGGTGAGTGGATTGCAGGACGAGGGCGTCGCGAGGCTGTAGGTCACGGTGCCGGGCGTGGTGGTCGCGACCAGTCGTCCATCTTGGTCGTAGTAATTCATCGTTGTCTGATTCGCGCTGTCAAGTGGTGGGTTGGCGCAGCTGGGGGTTCCCGAGACAATGAGTGGCGTTGACCAGCACACCGATCCATTGGGGTTATAGGCCGAGGTCGAACCGGTCGTCACGGAACCCTTGGTCGACTGGCTCTGGAGCACTTGTCCATTGGCGTCGTAGGTCGAAGTCGACACTGCGCCCGTGGGATCCGTAGAGCTAATGACGTTGCCCGCGGGGTCATAAATTGACTGTGATTTAAAGACCGAGTCGCCCGCGCTGGTGGGACTGAAAGTCGCCGTCACTTCTCCAGCGGCGTTAGAAGCGGAGTAGGAGCTGTTAGGACACAGCTTCGTCGTGGACGTCAGCGAACACGACGCGTCACGTGCGTCGGCGGGAGCCGACGACATGGCCGCACCGAGGGAGTTGGGCACCGACAGCGACGTCGCGCCGGTCGCGTCACTACTCGCCACCAGATTCCCGTCCGGATCGTAGAAGTTCTGTGTGAGCGGCCCGCTGTTCCCGGCGGTGGTGCTGGCACCTCGGCTCCACACCAACTCGCCGAGTGCGTCGAATCCGCTGTAGGTCGCATATAGGCAGGTGGTGCTCAGCGAGGGGTCGCAGGTTGCCCGATTGCCCTGTATCCCCAAGGTGGCAATGACATCGTCGTTGAGATTGGTAAATGAATAAGACGTGCCGCCCGGCGCATTACTGGGCGAACTAGAACTCGTCACCTGACCGTAAAGGTCACGAGCCAAGATGACTGATTCATCACTCTGCGGGCTCGTCGGACAGGTGGTGAGTCGCTCGCCCGCCGCGTACCCGTTCGCGCTCAGCGTGGCGCACTGATTTCCCTGCGCGTCATACGCACTGCTCGTCACCGAACCGGTGGGCGACACGGTGCTGACCAGATCGCCGAAAGTGTCATATCCATACGTCGTGGCGTGAGTGACATCACACGACGTCAAAAGCCCATACGCGGCGACCTCGTTGGCGTCGCGGCTGGCGCACAGTGTGCCGTCGGCGTTGTACCAATTCGATGTGGTCGGCGCGGCGCCAAATGAATTGGTCGCGGCCGACGTGGTCGTCAGGAGATTTCCGTGAGCGTCATAGGTGTAGGTCGTGACATTGCCCAGGGCATCACTCGTGCTGAGCGGTTCGTTGAATTGGTTCAGCAGCGAACTCGTGACATTCCACGTACCCGCCTTCGTGCCGGGGCTATAGGTGGCGATGGTGTTACCCAGAAGGTCATAACTGAAAAACGACACGCCGCTGTTGAAGTTGCTACCCGAACCCGTGTCGGCAAGGGACGACAACGTCTCGTCGGGCATCAACGTGAGGGGGTCTCGAAGCGTGGTGAGGGTCGCCGAGGTGATGGCCGTGGGGTTAATGTCCGGCGCTTCGCTCGCTCCGTAGCCCTGCACTTGGGACGCCAAGCCAAAGGCCACGTAGCTGTCGAGCGTGACATTGGCACCTGGCAGGTTCGAATTCGTCGTGGCGTTATAAGTGGCGATGGGATCTGAAATGATCACCTGCGAATTTCCGGCGACCAGATCACTGCTCGGATAACTAAAGGTAGTCGTGGGTGAAAAGCTGAGATTTCCCTGTTCGCCTTGGTTATTTACCCGTGGCCCACTAACCGAGCTCACCCAGTTATTGCCGGGCGTGTAGGTAATGGTGGTGGCGCCCGAAGCGTTCGTGCCCACGTTGGCGACATTTTGCGGGTCACTCCATGACGTCAGTAGGTGATTCGAGTAGCTAAAGAGATAGGTGGCCGAGGGCGATGAACCACTTGACGTGGCGGCCACGCTCACCGCGATGAGGTCGTAACCCGTCGCGAGACTCCCCGACAGCACGTAGGTCACGTTCTTGCCAATCGGGTCAGTGACCACCCAGCACGACGACACCGAGGTGCCATTGACTAGTGACGGGCAGCTACCCGTGCCCGCGGCGGGATAGCTAAACGTGAGCGAGCGACCACGTGACGACACGTTCGCGAGCATTCCGGCGCTGTAGGAGTAGGTGGCCGCATTGCCATTTCGGTCCGTTTGGCTAAGGACGTGGTGCGACGACGAGGTGGCGTCAATGGCAGTCGTTATGCCCGTTACGGGGTTACCGAGCAACCAGCAGCTATCGCCGCCGGAGCCCGCACACGAACTAGCCGTTGCCAACGTGGCCTGCTCCCACGGAAGCGCCTCGTAACCACTCGTCGGACAAGTGGTCGTAAAGCTCGTCGAGGGGTTGAAGTAGATCATGGTGCCGTCAGACTGCGTGACCGCAATTTCGCAGGGGAATTGACCCGCCGAGGGCGGATATTGAGACGCAGTGATACCCGTCGAGAGACGCCAACCCATGGCAAAGCTTGGGGGCGACGAGGGTGCATCCAACGAATTCGTCACGCGAGCCGAGTCGTAGCTCGCCGTTAATGGCACCGCCACACCCGCACTTTGCAGCGAGAACGAGTTCAGTGAGAAGTCGTAGGAACGAAGGGCACTATTCGTTCCCGCAGAAGCTCCGGGCGCATCACGTGGAGTGCCTGATGTCACATGGTCAACCAGAGTGCGGTCGGCTCGCTCGGACTCATTCACTCCGCCCTGCAGCAGTTCGGTCCAATTTTGTTGCCCGTCAAATGTCGCCGTGGAATTCAGCCATTGGCTCGAGGACACTGGTGAAATGGCGAGGGCGGAGGCTTGATCAGGAGTGCCCGACATCTCAGACCAACTGCCGTTTGCCGAGTTGAAGATGCCCACTTCGTTCAATAACGGATTCGGATAGTGAGGTCCCATGTAATACTGCGCGTAGGTGGCGAAGAAGAATTGTCCATCAGGGCTGGCCGCCGTCAGGAGCGGCGAGAGGGCGGTAGTTCGATACAACAGGGCGCTTTGCGACGTAACCTCGCCCGCCGCGACATCACCTGACGCGCTAGAGAGGTTGAGGGCACTGGTCTTACCGGTGGTGGCGTCGCTGACATAGGCCACCGAGTCTTCCGGCGAGAGAGAAAATGACGATGGGTTGTTGCCCGCCAAAAAGGCAGGATCAGGATCAGTGCGCAGTGTGCCATCGGCATTGAGGGCGAAGCTAAAGAGCAAGGGCTGACTTGGCGAGTTGTCAAGGACGTATAAACGCTGATCGTTGTGCGTCACCGCAATGTCAATGGCACTTCGAAGTGATGTCGAGGCGTAGCCCGCGGGCGTCGTGTCGTAAAGCGTGGCCCCTGCTTGATAGACCGCCGAGCCATATCCCGTCGTGGAATTGCCACCGCTGAGAACGCTAATTGTGCTCGCTGAGCCGTCACTTAATTCAGACGCGACGTAGAGGTGGGCGCCATCAGGCGAAAACGCGAGCGAGGTCGGCACGCAGTTGGCAAGAGGGCTGAGGTTTACGAGCGACACCACCGCGCCGCGATAAAAGGTCGAGTCAGATTGACTGACATCCATCGTGATGATGAGCGAGTTGGCGTCATCGGTCAGGGCAAGACTGGTTCCCGCCGGTGATAAGGCTGCCTCGGCGATATGGGCGATGTGGCTCAACGAATATGAAACCGGGCCCGAACTCACCGACTGATTGATGACGTACGTGGCGCTGACGGGATTGATCGTGCTGCCAAACAGCGCGGTCGCGTACTTCACCACTCGAGGCAAAGTGCCCGACGTGCCGCCTCCACTGTTGTCAACGACGAAAATGTAGCGACCATCAGGACTCGGCACGACTGCCACCGGAGAGTAGGGGTCGTAGAAGTTGGCCACCTGACCACCAGTCGATGAGTCAAGCACGGTGATGTTTTGCCCATTGACGAGGTAGAGGTCGTAGTGGATGAACGAGGAAACCGGCATCGCGATAGCCGAAACGGAGCCCGCCATCGTCCCCAGCGACCCCAGGGCTCCGACGTAGGTGCCAATTGTCATCAGGCTTGTCGACAGCGCCGTGCCATCAGCCACGATGAGCCGACCCGAATCCCAGCTCACCGCCAACTGCGACGGCGAAGCGGTAGTGGTGAGATATCGAAGTACCACCGGTGCAGCCGTCAGGTCCACCACCGCCACATTGTTCGAGGTGCGAGTGGGGAGGGCAACGAAGCAATAGTGCGACGAGGCCGATACCTGTAGTGCCCCGGGTGGCGACGAAAAAGTCGTCACGGTGGTCACGCTCGGAGTGCCCCCGCCTAAGTAAAAGTCATCGACCGAGTAGAGAGCGGCCGTGCCTGACGACAGGCCACTGGTGACAAAGAACCTGGAGGAACTCAGATTGGTCTGGTCACTAGTAATAAATTGCGGAGTGAAGGTGCTCGCGCCGGTGTAAGTCGAGCCGGTGGCCTGGGTAAAAGTGGTCGCGCCAACAGCTATCGGCTGCAAGTTGTACACCTTGTGCAGCGTGGGTGACACGATGGCGACGCTGCTGCCGAGGGAGTCAAATGCCAATCCCGTGAGCCGGTTGCCGCTGGTGGCGATGGTGGCGAAGGTTTGCACCACACTGCGAGTCACCATCGAGATGATTTTCACTCGTGACGCACTGTTGGTGGCGTTCGAGTCTGTTACCGCAACCACATCGCTACTTTCCGAGGCCGCGATCGCGGTGCCGAGACTGCCGCCGAGTGAGATGGTGGAGGTCTCCGTTTTCGTCAAGGCGTCAATAAAAGTGACGTAGTCAGTTCCCGTCGTGGTGTTGTTTGACAACACCGCAATAAAAGGGTCCGTGCTCGTAGCCGACGTGGATCCGATGTTGGGGCGCCAGTATGCCATCGCGATGGGTGAATCACCGGTCGGCAGAGGTATTGGTGAGCCCACCGCCTCGCCGGTGGCCGCGTTTACCGGCTGAACGCTATTTAGGGTTTTCAGACTCACCCACGCCAACTGGTTTTGCGATACCGGCACCACCGCCGCGCTGTTGGGCGCACCGGGACTACTTGAGGTCGCGACGGACGAGACGGGAATTCCCAGTCGAGTCCACGTCGTGGCGGCGCTCGCTGACGCAATTGACACCGCTTGAGAAATCAGAAAAGAAGTTGCCAGAAGAGACAGTGCCACTGTGGCCGACACCGATCGACGCAGTCGGGAGCTTCGCAAGAACGTGGTCATGGTACGCGCTGTCATGGTGGGCCTTTCAACTTAAATTCCACCTACAAAGTGTCGTCACGATGGCTTTTCTTAACATATTTCTGTTGCAAATTTGAACACGAAACCTTGATGCGGGAAGACGCTGCTAGGCAATGGGCCAGATTGCATCGAGTTTTCTAGTTCAATCTGCGATTTTCCAAAGCCCCCCCTAGGGCGGGTGTCTGTTGCCAGGTCGGAGGATGAGGACCGATGCTCCAGATTTTTTCGGCCCCTGTTCGTAGGATGGGTCACAAGGAGTTGCCATGACCACCATTGACCATTTCATTGACCACGCCGCCGTTTCCGACACCACTCGAACTAGCCCCGTTTTTAACCCCGCCACCGGCGAGATCATTGCCGAGGTCGGTCTCGCGAGCGACGACACCATTAATCAGGCGGTTACGTCCGCTCGCGCGGCGGCCGCCACCTGGTCCACCTCGTCACTGTCATCGCGCACCCAAATTCTCTTCGCATTTCGTCACCTCCTCGCGACCCACAGCGATGAGCTGGCCGCCCTCATCACCCGCGAGCACGGAAAGACCATCGCCGATGCTCGAGGCGAAATCGCCCGAGGATTGGAAAATGTCGAATACGCCTGCGGCCTTGCCGATCACCTCAAGGGTGAGTTCTCGCCGCAGGTGTCCGACGGCGTCGACGTGCACTCCTTTCGCTCCGCGGTAGGAGTGGTCGCCGCCATCACGCCGTTCAACTTCCCCGCCATGGTGCCTCTATGGATGATCGCCAATGCCGTGGCCACCGGAAACTGCGTGGTGTTAAAGCCCAGCGAGCGCGATCCGTCGACCGCGGTGCGCTTGGCGGAACTCTGGGCACAGGCGGGACTTCCCGAGGGCGTCCTGAACGTTGTTCATGGTGACGCCAGCGCGGTCAACGCTCTACTTGTCCACCCGGGCATCGACGCCGTGAGTTTTGTGGGCTCGACCCCAGTAGCCCAGCACATCTATCGCGAGGGCACTCTGGCCGGCAAGCGCGTTCAGGCCCTCGGCGGCGCGAAGAATCACATGCTGGTGCTTCCCGACGCGGACCTCGACCTCGCGGCCGACGCTGCCGTCTCCGCCGGATACGGCGCGGCGGGAGAGCGCTGCATGGCCATCAGCGTGGTGGTCGCCGTCGACGCCATTGCGGACGAACTGGTCAGCAAGATTGCCGAGCGCATTGACCGACTCACCGTGGGTAACGGTGCCGACGCCACGAGCGACTTTGGCCCGCTCATCACCGAGGCCCACCGTGATCGCGTGGCGGGCTACGTCACCCGCGCCGAGGCTGCCGGAGCCACGGTGGTGCGAAGCGGTGAGCGAGAGATCTCCCGTCCGGGCTTCTATTACGGCGCCGCCCTCCTCGACGGGGTGAGCCCCGAGATGGAGTGCTACCGCGACGAAATCTTCGGCCCGGTGCTGTGCGTGGTGCGCGTCGCCACGTACGACGAAGGGGTGGCGCTGATTAACGCCAACCCCTTCGGAAACGGCGTCGCTCTCTTTACCCGCGACGGCAACGCGGCGCGCCATTTCTCGCGTCACGTCTCCGTGGGCATGATTGGGGTCAACGTGTCCATTCCCGTGCCCGTCGCCAGTTATTCCTTCGGCGGCTGGAAGGACAGCCTCTTCGGCCACGCCCACATGTATGGACCGGAGGGAATCACCTTCTTCACCCGTAACAAGGTCGTGACCTCGCGCTGGCCCGCCCCGACGACCTCGCAGCTCAACCTCGGCTTTCCGACCACCCGCTAGTCATGCATCGCTTCTGGCACGGCATCCTTCACGGCCTCTCGGAGGGCGGCCTCATGGTGTGGATGACGTGGTGGCCCTTGGTGCTGGGCTTTTCGCTCTCGGGCCTCGTGCAGGCGGCTATCCCCCGTGATGGTCTGCGAGCCAAACTGGGTGGCAAGGGACTTGCCCCGGTGTTGTGGGCGGCCACGCTCGGGGTGATTTCCTCGTCGTGCAGTTACGCCGCCAGCGCGATGGCGCGCGCACTTTTCCTCCGCGGTGCGCGCTTTCGCCACGCCATCATCTTCATGGTGGCCTCCACCAACCTCGTGGTCGAGCTCGGCATCGTCCTGTGGCTCTTACTCGGCTGGCCCTTCCTCGTCGCCGAAGTGGTGGGTGGCCTTCTTATGATCTCGCTACTCGCGGCCGCGGGGCGCATCCTCGATCGCGATCAAGATGCCCTGCGTGCGTCGCTGAGCGCCCCGGAGACCGCGGACGTGACCGCCACCTCCTGGCGACACGCTCTGCGTCAACGCGCCACGTGGGAGAAAAGCGCGGGTTACGTCCTCGGTGACCTCACCATGCTGCGCGGCGAACTGGTGGCGGGATTCGCCGTGGCGGGCTTCCTCACCGCCTGCGTGCCCAACGCCTGGTGGTCGCACCTGTTCCTGACGGGTCACGGATTTTGGTCCACCCTCGAAAACGCCGTGGTCGCCCCACTGGTCGCCGTCATCTCATTTGTGTGCTCGGTGGGCAACGTTCCCCTGGCGGCCGCACTGTGGATGCGTGGCGTGGCCTTTGGTGGCGTGATTGCCTTTCTCTTTGCCGACCTCGTGACCTTGCCCTTGTTGCTCGCCTATCGACGCCTCTTCAACACCCGCGTGGCAATCCGTGTCGGACTCGTGCTGTGGGTCGTGATGAGTGTGGCCGGCATCGCCACGCAGTATCTCCTCGGCTGGTCTCACGTCACCCCCTCGGTGCATCACAGTGCGCTGATGGGTGCGTCCATCACCGTGGGACCCACGATGTATTTGAACGTCATCGCCACGGTGGTGCTGGTGGCATGGTGGTGGCTGCGGCGTCATGCTGCCCCGTCGTCGTCCACCGCGGTGGACCCGGTGTGTCACATGCAAGTCGACATCTCCGCCCCCGCCGCCACGATTCGCCACGACGGAACTCTGTTTTACTTCTGCTCCCCCTCGTGCGGCGACAGTTTTGAACGGCAGCCCGACAAGTACCTCTCGGGCATGGTCGCGTCACCGACGGGCAGTGCCATCGACCCCATTTGCGGCATGCGCGTTGATCCGCAGAACGCCGCCGCACAGGTCACTATCGAGGGCGTCACCACGTACTTTTGCGCCACCGGCTGTCGCGACCAATTCTTGGCCGGACCCACGGCCGCGCCGGGAACGACCACGATTTCCCTCGGGCGAAAGCCGACGACGTGAGCCAGCCCACCACCCGCGTCTACGGCGTCGCGCTGCGCGGTGACGAGGTGCTCCTCGTTCGCAGTCGCAACTCCTTTGACGACCAGAAGGTCTGGTGGCTACCGGGAGGTGGAGTCGACTTTCGTGAACGCATCGGCGACGCCCTGCGGCGAGAGTTCCTTGAAGAGACCGGACTTGACCTTCGTGATGCCGCCCTGCTGATGGTTGATGACGACGAACGCGAGCGGCCGAGTGGAGAAATTGTTCACACGGTGCGCATCATGTACGTGGTCGACCTCGCGCCGGGCGAACTCGTTCACGAAGCCGACGGCACCACCGACATGGTGGCCTGGGTGCCCCTCGCGCAGCTGGCGACCCTGCGCCTCACGTCCTACGCCACTCGCGCCATTGACGCCGCGCTGTCTGCTCGACGTGGCGAGTACTCGGTGGACCGCGACCTTCAACGCGTACTCGCGGCCACTGCCTAGGCTTCGGTCATGGCCCTACGTATTCGCCCCTTCACCCTGGATGACGAAGCGGCGTCATTGGCGGCCGAGGAAGCCTTTGCGGGCTCCGGTTTTTCCTTCCTGATCTGGCACGAGCCCGAGATGCCCTGGTCTACCTACGTCGCCCAGATGGCGACCATGGAATCGGGCGAGGGTCTGCCCGCGGGCAAGGTTCGCGCCGCCAACTGGGTGGCGGAAGTTGACGGGGTGCTGGTCGGGACCATCTCCGTGCGCTTCGCGCTCAACGACTTTCTCGCCACTCGTGGTGGCCACATTGGCTACGCGGTGCATCCCGAGCACCGGCGCCGTGGTTACGCCACCGAGATGCTGCGACTCGGCATCGACCTCGCCCGCTCACAGGGCGTGGGCGACCTCTTGGTCACCTGTAACGACGACAACCTCGGATCAGCCGCGGTGATTGAACGCTGCGGCGGGATTTTAGAGTCCGTTCGCCACGACGACGAGGGCGTGCCCTTTCGTCGATATTGGTTCTACGCCTAGTTAAAGAATTGCTGGCGCAGCTCGCGCTTGAGAACCTTGCCGGCAGGGTTTCGCACCAGGCGCTCGGTGGTAAAGGCCACTCGCGTCGGGATCTTGAAAACCGCCAAGCGAGAACTCAGGAATCCTCGCAGGTCATCTTCCGTCAAGTGTTCGCCCTCGCGCAGCATGACGACGCAGGCGACTTCTTCACCGAGACGCTCGTGGGGAATACCGAAGACGGCCGCCTCGAACACCGCGGGGTGCTCGTAGATGGAGGACTCCACCTCGGCGCTATAGACGTTTTCGCCGGCGCGAAGAATCATGTCCTTGGCGCGGTCTTCGATGTAGAGGAAGCCTTCCTCGTCAATGCGACCCACGTCGCCGGTACGCAGCCAGCCATCCTCGATAGTTTCCGCGGTGGCGTCCGGACGGTTCCAGTAACCGCGAATCAAGGTCACACACTTCATCCAGATCTCGCCACGCTCCCCGCGCGGCAAGGAATTGAGCTCGTCGTCGCGAATGTCGAAGTCCATGATGATGGTCGGGGTGCGGCCGGTGCTGGTGGGGTGACTGACGTAGTCATCGCCGTAGTTGCCCGGACCGTAGGCGTTCGTTTCGGTCATGCCGTATCCGATGTTCGGGCGGCCCTTCTTAAAGCTGGTCTCCACGCGCGCGACCAACTTGGCCGGTGCGGGGGCACCACCGCCACCGATGGAAGTCAGCGAGCTGGTGTCGTACTTCTGGAAGTTGTCGCACTCGAGCATGTCCCACGACTGCGTCGGCACGCCGACGAAACTCGTGACCTTGTGGCGCTCAATGAGCTGCAGGGCGCGCTCGGGCTCCCATCGATACATCATCACCAACTTGAAGTGCCAGGTGAAGCAGCTGAGCATCACCGGAATACAGCCCGTGACGTGAAACAGCGGCACAATCAAGATGAAGCAGGAGGGATTTCCGCCATTGGGCTGAGTGGGGTCGCGCAAGATGCCCTGCACCGCGGCACCGGAGGCGAAGGCCATCACGGCGTTCGAAATGGCCCGGTGGGTCGACACGGCGCCCTTGGGACGGCCGGTGGTTCCCGAGGTGTAGAGGATGGTGGCGTCGTCGTCCGGCGAAATCTCGGCGTCCGGCATGGGCATGCCGTAGGTGATGGCTTCGCTCCACGCGTGCACGCCCGGCGGCACCGGCTGCAAGTCGTCAAGGCGCGTCGCCAAGATCGGCACCCCGCGCTCGCGGCAGTGTTCAGCGGCGCGGTTCATGCGCTCGGCGTCGCAAATGAGCACGCTGAGCTGCGAGTCGTCGATGGCAAAGGCAAGCTCGTCATCGGTCCACCAGGCGTTCAGCGACACCGACACGGCGCCAATCGACAAAATGGCGGCGAAGGAAATAATCCACTCGGGCAAGTTGCGCATCGCGATACCGACGCGGTCGCCCTTCTTGATTCCGAAGGTGTGCACCAGTGCGTAGGCCACGGCGTCGGCTTCGAGCATGACGTCCGCAAAGCTCCACTCTTCGTCTTCGTAGACGAGGAACGTGGCCTCGTTGGTCCGAGCGTTATTAAAGACGTCGCGTAGGGTGGCCGGAGCGTTGACAAAGACGCGATTCGTCACGCCATTGACGTCTCGTTCTTGAACCTCAAAGGGCGATCCGGGGGCGGCGATGGCCGCAATCGCCTCTGACATTGACATACTCACAACCAGCTCCTTTGCCTTACTGCGACACAATAGAGGCAACGGTTACCACCTAGTAAGAAGGTCCCATGCCAATTTCCGTCTCCCCCATTCCCGGCCTCCCCGACCACGTCAACGACGTGCGGCTACGCACCGCGGAATTCATCAACCGCGAAATCCTGCCGCGCGAGTCCGAACTCTTCGTATCGCGACGCGGCACCACGGTCACCGACGAGATGAAGGCGCAGGCCGCCAGTGCTCGCGAGGAGATTCGCACCAAGGTCAAGGCCGCGGGCCTCTGGGCTCCGCACCTACCCGCCGAATACGGCGGCATGGGCCTCGACTTTCTCGCCCACGCCTACATGAACGAAATCTTGGCGTACGCACTCGGCGCGGCCAGCCTCTTTGGAGTGGTCGCCCCCAACTCGGGCAACCAGAAGATTCTCTTGAAGTACGGCACCGAGGAACAGAAAAAGAAGTGGCTCCTCCCCCTCGTGGAGGGCACAATGCAGTCGGGCTTTTCCATGACCGAACCCGAGGTGGCGGGAAGTGACCCCCGCGCTCTTCGGGCCACCGCGCACCGCGACGGTGACGAGTGGGTGCTGAACGGCCACAAGTGGTTCACCTCCAACGGCATCGAGGCAGACTTTTTCATCGTGATGGCCCGCGCCGTCGAGGGCGAGGACGAACGCGGCCGCATGAGCCAGTTCATTGTGCCCACCTCCACCCCCGGGGTGGAGATTGTCCGGGGCATTGGCATCTGGGGCCACCACAGCAGCGACCACTGCGAAGTGAAATACACCAACGTGCGCATCCCCGCCGAGAACATGCTGGGCCACGTCGGCCAGGGCCACGAAGCCGCCCAAGAGCGCCTCGGTGCCGGACGCGTCTTTCACTGCATGAATTCGGTGGGCCAAATGTGGCGCGCCTTTGATCTCATGGTGGAGCGCAGTCTCAGTCGCGAGGTGCACGGTGGCCTGCTCAAGGACCAGCAAATGATTCAGGGCTTCATCGCTGACTCGTATATCGACCTTCAAACGGCTCGCCTGCTGACGATTCGGGCCGCCGAGATGATTGACCGTGGCGACCCTCGGGCGCGCACGGAGATCTCCGCCCTCAAGGTCTACGTCCCGGCGGCGTTTCACCGCGTGGTTGACCGCGCCATTCAGGTCTGGGGTGCGGCGGGCGTCAGCAACGACCTCCCCCTCGCGCAGATGTACCTCGGTGCGCGCACGCTGCGACTGGCCGACGGGCCCGACGAAGTGCACCGCATCTTGATTGCCAAGAACGTGATTCACCACTACGAAAGCGGTGAGTCCTGGGACTTCGCGACCTAGTGCGCCTGCACGTTCACGTTCACCCCGGGTCGACACGACGGGCGGTGGGCGGAAGTTACGACGGGGCACTGGTGGTGCGCGTCACCGAACGAGCGGTCGATGGCAAAGCCACGGACGCGGTGTGTAAAGCCCTCGCGGCGGCTTTCGGCGTACCCACGCGACAGGTCACACTCGTGAGCGGCGCGACCTCGAGGCACAAAGTCGTCGAGATTGATGGCGAGGGTGTTGACGAGCGAGCTCGTGAACTCTTAGAGCACGAAGAGCCTTCGTAGACTGAGGCCATGGAAACGCACGACGACGAGGTGGCCACGGCCTTTCTCGTGGAATTGGGCGAAGCCCTCGTGCGCACCGAATCGGCCGTGGGCGAAGTTCAAGACGCCCTGCACGCCTCCGCGAGAGGTCTCGGCCGAGCGGACCTTGACGTGCTGGTGCTCCCCACCGTCTTATTGGTGCAAAGCACGCGCGGCGATCGAGCGCAGATCCGCATGGGCACCTTTCGGCGCACCCCCCTTCGCTTTGACCAGACCGCCCGCGTCGACGAGATCGCTCGTCAGACCGCCGCGGGCAAGCTCGGGGCCGCGTCCGCTCGCCTCGAACTTCACCGAGCCATGGCCGGACGTGCGCCCATTGCGGTGCCACTTCGCATCGTGGGCATGGGCCTCCTCTCAGCCGGCTTCTCGTTGGTCTTAGAGCCCACCTGGCGCACTCTCGCGGTCACCTTTCTCCTCGGCTTAGTGGTGGGTGCTCTTCGCCTCATCAAGCTGCCCGCCGTGCAGGCCATGGCGCCCATCGTGGCTTCCTTTGCCGTGGCCACCATCGTCTTTGCCCTGGGGACGCACATGGCCTTGGAAAATCCGTTGCGGGTCGTCATCCCGCCCCTGATTTTGTTCTTGCCGGGATCGGCCCTCACCACCGCCACGATCGAATTGGCGTCCGGCGACACCATCAGTGGGGCGAGTCGACTCATCGAGGGACTCATGACCTTGATGATGTTGGCCTTTGGCGTGTTGGCCGCCGCCGCGGTGGTGCGCGAACCCACTGGCGCGTTAATCGACACTCCGCTTCGTCACTTGCCGGGCCTCGCCCCGGTGCTGGCCATCCTCGTGTTGGCCGCGGGTTTTCGACTCCACCTCTGTGCGCCGTGGCGCACGGTGCCATGGGTGGTGGGCGTCATGGCCATCGCCAAGGGCACGCAACTTCTCAGTGCGGTGGTCTTTCCCGCCACCTTGTCGGCCTTCTTTGGTGCCTTCGTGATGACGCCGGTCATCTTGGCCGCCGTTCGTTACCGCGGTGCTCCCGAGCGCGCCCTCTTCCTCGCGGGCTTCTCCATGTTGGTGCCCGGAGCCACCGGTCTTATTGGCATCGCCCAAATCGCGGTGCACGGCGTCTCGTCGGGCATCTTGGCGGCCGCCTATGCGGTCGGAGCAATCACGCTGGGCGTGCTACTCGGTGCGGCCACGTGGTCGGCCTCCCACGAGGGCATTGACCGAGCGCAAGCCCTCTTTGATCGACGTCGCGGGGCCTAAGTTTTCACGAGGTGGGCGGTAACATGAGCCAGCCGAGCGGTGATCACGGAAAGATGGGTCGGGCAGTATGAGCGATTATCGCGTGCTGTTCATTGTCGGCCCCGGCCGCAGTGGATCCACCCTCATTGGCGAAATCCTGGGCCAATACCCCCACGTCGCCAATGGGGGCGAGCTCCTTTTGTGGTGGATGGCGTCGCGCAGCACCCCGGCGCGGCGCTGTGGCTGCGGCCGACGACTCGATGAGTGCGACTTTTGGACGGCGGTGAGCCGCCAGCACCCTGATCTCGTCTCCCCCTCTCCCGAGGTGGTCGCCGAGCTATACCGCGCGCGGCACTTTCGCTCGTGGCTGAGCCTATGGTGGCGTTCACGCCGAGGAAAAATCACGGCTCCCGCCGTGAGCCACCTCATGGCCACGCTCTATGCGGCCATTGCCACCGTCTCGCAGTGCTCAGTCATCGTCGATTCGTCCAAATCGCCGGGTTATCGACTGCTCCTGTCGGGAACGTCCATTCCCGTCACCACCGTTCACCTCCAACGTGACCCTCGATCCGTGGTCAATTCGTGGCGACAAGAGAAGATCGACCGTCTCTCTCCCGGGGACTCGTTGTTCGCGATTCATCCCCTACGCGCCACGATCGAGTGGATCGCCCAAACGCTGGCCACGAGATGGCTCATCGCGCCGCGTTGTCGCGGCTCATTTTCGAGCCTGACTTACGAAGATTTTGTGGCCGCGCCGCGCGACACCCTTCGCCACCTGGCCACCGTCGCCCACCTCGACTCCTCGGCCGAGCCCTTCCTCGATGACACTCGCGTGACGGTGACTCCCACCCACAACATTGCCGGCAATCCCGATCGGCGTGGCGACATCCAGCGTGAGATTGCCCCGCACGAGTCGTGGCCCACGAACTTGCCGACTCGCTGGTTCGTTACGACCACCCTGCTCTGCAGCCCCTTTCTCCATCGCTATCGATACCCGTTCTCACGCGGAGCTCGTTCATGAGCGACCAGTCGCCTCGCGTGTCGGTGGTCGTCCCCATGCACCGGGTGGAGACGTGGATCAGCGGCGTTGTTCGTAGCGTCCTTCGCTCCTCGCTGCCCCTCGAACTCATTGTCGTGAATGACGCCTCGCCGGACGAGTCCGCCGCCTTGGCCGCGACCGCCATCGGCGGGGATCCTCGCGGACGTGTCGTTGACAATCAGCGCCGAAAAGGTGGAGATGGGGCTCGCAACAGTGGCCTCGACCTCGCGACCGCGCCCTACGTGGTCTTTCTCGATGGGGATGATGAAATAGCCGACGGCGGCCTCGAGGCGTTGGTGGCGGCCATTGAGTCGAACAGCGACGTCTCAGCGGTGTGCGGGTCATTTGACTCTCGTGATGCCGACGGCCACCGCACCGTGGGTGGATGGGAGAGCGAACATCGCGCCGCCCTGGCGAAGAGTCCCACCGAAGTTCGCGCGACCCACTTAGCTCGCCGTCAATTGGCCCCGCCCCCGGGCGCCATCATCATGCGCACCGACCTGGTGCGCTCGGTCGGTGGGTGGGACGAGGGTGATGAACTCGCCGGACTCGCGACGGACTACGAATTACTGGCCCGACTGGCCGTGGCCGCTCCACTCGCCATCCTCGACCAGGTAGTCCTGCACTACTGCGTGCGGACGTCGTCTCTGTCTCGCCGACGTGATCACCCACGCAAGTTCTTCCGAGCTCGAGTGTTGACGATTCAGCGAGCTCCCCGATCTCAGCGGCTCGCCCTGGCGCTCGCCACGGCGTCGCGATCATCTCGACTCGCCGCCGAGCGGTGTGGGGACTGGCGTCACCCTCAACAGGTGTTGCGAGGATTCGGGAACGCCCTGCACGCGCTGGCGTTCATTTGGGTGGGGGTTGCTTCGGTCTTTGCGCTCCAATAGTGCGCGAACCAAAATTGGTTTGCATCCTCACTCGGAATTCAGGAAGACCGCTCGCTACTGCGGAGTGGTGAAGGCGGAGGACGGACATCTAATCACTTCCGAAATCGCATCAAGTTGGATGCTCAGCGTTTGCCCTGGCGGCACCTCGGTGAGAGGTGACGTCTCGTAGTCGATGATTTTGCATCCGGACGGCAAATGCGCCTCATCCGAACTCTCAACCGTTCCATCCTCCGCCGACTTTCGTTGGGCGCTTGCATACGACTGCCACTGTGCGTACGTCTGAGGTGAGCCAGCCCGCAAAGTAAGGGGCGCCGATGACGGATTTGCCAGGTTGGACGTTGCCCCCTCGCTTCCCTGATCGGCCGTCGCAACCGAGCTCATCGAGACGAGTCCAGAACTGACCAGCAGTAGTGCTACTAATGCCTTCGACTTGTTTTTCACAGATTTTCCTTCGCTAGAACTATGATTTTCAGACTAATCTAAAAAACCGACTAAACCATCTCACCCGCCTAAGATTTGTGTAAAGAGAAAGAGGTGGCTGTGCCCGCTCGTGACATTCCCGGGTTCGTAGGACGAAAGCTGCTTATTCTCACCTGCCTCGCCGGCGGACCGCGCCACGGCTATGCCTTGATCCAAGAAATTGAAGAGGTGTCCGGAACCCGAATTGGCCCAGGGACCCTCTACGGACTTCTCGACGATCTTCAGTCCGCTGGTCTGATCGTCGAGTTGGCCTCGGTCGACCGTCGTTGTCCGTTCGAACTCACTGCGCAAGGACGCGAGTTTCTCGTTCGAAAACTGGACGAAGCTGAGCGTTTGGTCGCATTCGGCCGCCAACGTCTGTCGTTGAGCTAGAGCCCACCGTGCGTCATCGACAATCACACGTGATCAGCTGGATTCTTCGCCTCTACCCGCGTCGGTGGAGATCCCAATACTTCGACGCGACCTTCGCCGATGTGGACGACCTCATTCGTCACGGTCGCCCCTTCGGCTCGATCGCGACGAATCTCTTATTTGGTGCGTTACTCATCAGATTGGTTCGAGCCAAGAATCGCGTTGGTCTCAGCGCTCTCGTCGCTGGATTCGCACTCGTCGTTGCCGCAACAATTCAGGCACCAAGGTTGATGTCGATGTTTGATGATTACACCCGAGCCACGCCGGTCATCGCTGCGTCCAGCTGGCAAGTCGCAGAGGTGTGCCGAGTGTCGGACAATGTCGAGATTCTCGTCTTGACCCGCACCCCAACCTCGCACAGAAGTTGCAATTCAGAACCTTCCTCAGAAAGTTGAAGGGCTTCGGGTACTCCGGAACACCGCAGCCTCGAATGGCATTAGCTCACCTTGGATGTGGTTGAAGATCTGGTCATCACGAATCCCCGCCCTGCGCGGTTGAAGCACGAGACGCTGGTGGCCGATAGGTCACAGGTGATCGGCCCATCGAGAACGCGTGTCGAGACCCGCAACGTCGAGGTACCCAATCCCGGATTTCCCAAACAGATGTCACCACGACACTCTTTCCAGTTGCCGTTAGCTGTCATCTTCACGGAACGACGGGTGGCCACCGACTGGCAATAGGCGTAGGTTCCGAGCGGTGCCGAGTGCGACAACTCGCACTGCAGGTCACTGGCTGGCGCGAAGAACTCGTAGGCGGCACCCGTGCCCACCGTGACGGTGTGGCGGGGCTGAGAACTGCGGGAGTGCGAGATGGCGAGCGGGACGGCAATTCCCACCGCCACCACCAACATCGCCATCAGCAAGAGTCGGATCTTCGAGGGTGACATCACACTCGCACAGTAGGTCACGTCGCGGAAGACGACTCATCAGTCTCCTTATAGAAACTTGGTCAAAATCCGTTCCGCCTGAAGTTGGGGGATTTGAGAGAATACGAGCTTAGAAATTGCGAAATGGTAGCGTAGTGGCTTGCGAAATAGTAGCGTAGTGACTTGCGAAATAGTAGCGTAGTGACTTGCGAAATGGTAGCGTACAAACATGAACCTCAGCAAGAGCGGGTACCAGCGACGAATCGTCGATGACCAACTGGATGCACTTCTCCCCTACCTGTCCGCCATAAGCCTCGAGGGGCCGAAGGGCGTCGGCAAGACCGCGACCGCTACTCATCGAGGTGGTTCGGTCCGTCGTCTCGACAACCCGGCGGAGCTCGAGGTGGTCCGCGCGGACCCCGCTCGACTGCTTGATGGACAGCCCCCGATTGTCATCGATGAATGGCAGCGATACCCCTCCTCATGGGACCTCGTGCGGAGGGCGGTCGACGACGACCACGCACCGGGCAAGTTCCTGCTGACCGGATCGGCCACCCCGACGGAGCGCCCCACCCACAGTGGAGCGGGCCGAATCGTCCCCATTCGAATGCGACCGCTCACCCTGTCCGAACGAGGCCTCGGGACCCCATCGGTATCTCTTGCCGACTTGCTGTCCGGTAGGCGGCCCACCCTCACCGGTGCGACAGCCATGACGCTCAGCGACTACACGCGAGAAATTGTGACCGGTGGCTTCCCCGGCATGCGATTTAGCAACGAACGCGCCCAACGAGCGGCCCTCGACGGTTATCTCGCACGAATCGTCGACGCCGACCTACCCGAAATGGGCCTAGAGGTTCGACGTCCCGCCACGATGTGGCGGTGGGTGCGAGCTTTTGCAGCAGCGACCTCATCGAGCGCATCTTTCGACAAAATTCGCGACGCCGCGACAGGCGGAGAAGATGACAAGCCGGCGAAGACGACGATTCTGGGGTATCGCGAAGCCCTGACGAGACTGTGGATTCTCGACGAACTCTCGGCATGGTCGCCCTCGCGCAATCACTTTCAGCGCCTCAGCGCGTCGCCTAAGCACCATCTCGCCGACCCCGCGTTAGCCGCCCGCCTTCTCGGCCTCGACGCTGAAGCACTTCTCGATGGGGCAAGTCCCGTGGGCACCCCCCGAGACGGCGCCTTTCTCGGTGCATTAGTGGAGTCGCTCGCCACGCAAAGTGTTCGGGTCTTTGCCCAAAATGCGGAAGCCACTGTCGGCCATGTGCGCACGATGGGAGGTGCGCGCGAAGTTGATCTCATTGTCGAACGACGAGATGGAAAGGTCGTGGCGATCGAGGTCAAGATGTCCACCAGTGTTGACGACCACGACGTGCGACACCTTCGATGGCTCAGTGAACAATTAGGCGACGAAATGCTGGATGCGGTAGTGCTGACCACGGGTTCGGAGGCATATCGCCGACGTGACGGAATAGGCGTGGTCCCCCTAGCCCTCCTTGGCCCATAGGACAATCTTCACTTAGGGGTGATGTCGGGATGCTTGTCGCTACCGGCGGGACTACCCTTTTGGCATGACGGCACTTTCCCTCATTCAGCGCGACCGCTACCCCATCGACGGCAGCAATCAGCCGCTGTATGAGGAGGTCGTGGCCGCTGCGCGCGCCCAGATCGCGACATACGGCTACGCCGAACTCTCCGGCTTCGTGACCCCCGATGGTGTCGCCGCCCTCGTGGCGGACGCGGAGTCGCTCGCGGAGCGCGCCCACCCCTCGCACGGTCCCGGCACGGCGTACCTCGAACTGCCGGCCGACACCTGGCCCGAGGGCCACCCGCGCCTCAAGTGGATGGACTACGGCGTTCGTGCGGTGGGCTACGACATCATTCCCTACGCCTCGCCACTACGTCAGATTTACGAGCTTCCCGAGTTGGACCGCTTCATCTCCGACGTTCTCGGACGCGGCCCCCTCTTTCACTACGCCGATCCCTGTGGCGCGCTCAACTTGGCCGTCATGGGCGAGGGCGACCAGCTGCAGTGGCACTTTGATCAGACCGACTTTGTGGTGTCCCTCGCGATTCAAGACGCCGAGATTGGCGGCGACTTTGAAGTCGTCCCGCTGACTCGCTCCGCTACCCAGGAGAATTACGACGAAGTCAACCTCATCTTGAATGGCGATCACTCTCGAGTGACGCGCCTCGAAATGACGCCGGGCACTCTCCTCATCTTCGAGGGCCGCTATTCGCTGCACCGTGTCAGCCCCATCAGCGGTGACACTCTTCGCCACGTGGGCTTGCTCGCTTACGACACCAAGCCCGGCACCGTGTCGTCAGAGCTCCTCCGCGCCATTCGCTACGGCCGAACCGACGCTTTCGCGACTCCCCCTACGACATGGCCGGTGGCCTGATGTGGATTGGTGAAGGATTCGTCGGGTCGGGCCCTGAGGCGGCTCACCTGAATACCGTTCTCGGGTCGCGCGACGGCGCGGCAGGCATCGCGTTTGCCACCGGACTCGCCACTCCTCGCGAGGGCCACGCCGGCTTCCTGGTCATTGCGCAGCCCAATCAACCCGTCGTCCCTCCCACTCTCTTCGTGAACAAGGCGATGATTGCCCACGAGACCCACGCCCGTCTCACCTGGGGGCCCGCTCAGTTGGGCGTCGCCAGCGGCGTGCTCGATGCCTTAGCGGAGGGCATTATCCCGCTCGCCGACGCGCACAAGTTGGTTCTCATCGCGGCGGTGTGGGTGGACCCCACGGCCGGCGACGAGGACGCCGTGTACGCGAACAATAGAGCCGCGACCACGCTGGCGCTACGCCGGGGATTCGAGACGAGCGCCGCTCTCGATGACTTGATCGCACTTCGCGACATCCCGATTAACGGGTACTACACGCCCCCCACCCTGCGCTAAGGGGCTGTCGGCGAGAGATGCTCGCGGCGACCTAACCTTGAGCCATGGCGCACAACGACGTGTCGGCCCCGGTTCGTTACTTGACCGCAACTGCGCTCTTTGACGGACACGATGCCTCCATCAACATGATTAGACGGCTGCTGCACGCGGCCGGCTGCGAAGTCATTCACCTCGGACACAACCGCTCCGTCAGCGACGTCGTCACCGCGGCTCTCGACGAAGATGTGGATGCCATTGCCGTGTCGTCCTATCAGGGCGGCCACATGGAGTACTTCACCTTTCTCGTCGACGAACTGGCCCGCCACGGTCGCAGCGACATCCAGGTGGTGGGCGGTGGCGGTGGCGTAATTGTCGCTAGCGAAATCGACGAATTGCACCGCCGAGGAGTCGCGCGCATCTTCTCCCCCGCCGATGGTGCCACCTTGGGCCTCGAGGGCATGTCCGCCGCGCTGCTGGAAATCGGGCAACGGCGTCGTCACGATGGCGAGGTACATCTCTCCGCCCTGCACGCGGGCGATCGCGAGCAATTGGCACTCACGTGGACGGCCATCGAACGCAATCAACTCACCGCAGAAGAACGCCAGACACTCGCCGGCGGGAAGTTCGCTCCGGTACTCGGCATTACCGGCACCGGTGGTTCCGGAAAGAGCTCGCTCACCGACGAGGTGCTGCGACGTATCTACCTCGATGACCCGGAACTCACCGTGGCGGTCATCGCTATCGATCCGTCTCGTCGACGCGGCGGTGGTGCCCTTCTCGGTGACCGTATTCGCTTCAATTCCCTGCGTCACTCGAACTTCATTATGCGCTCCGTCGCGGCCCGCGGGGCCGCGGGTGGTCTACCCGCACACGTGAGTGACATGGTGAATGCCGCTCGTGGGTGGGGCGCCGATCTCGTCATTGTGGAAACGCCGGGCATTGGCCAATCGGACGGCGGCATCGACGACATTGCCGATGTGAGCCTCTACGTCATGACCGCCGAATATGGCGCGGCGAGCCAACTCGAGAAAATCGAAATGTTGACCGTGGCCGACGTGGTGGCGGTGAACAAGTGCGAACGCCGTGGTTCACTCGAAGCCATTCGCGAAGTGCGACGAGTGCTCGCTCGCCGGCTCGGGGGAAGCGCCTCCGAGGACTTGCCGGTTTTCGGCACGGTGGCAGCCGCCTTTGCCGATGACGGGGTCACCGGTCTGTATCGCGCCCTCATTACCCGCCTGCAGGTTGCCGGCCTTCGCGAGGTCGCGGGCCAGTTGGTCGCCCCCGGTGCGGTGGTATCGACGCGCACCTCGCCCATCATTCCCCTCGAGCGCCAGCACTACCTCGGGGAGATCACTCGCACGGTGCGTGACTATCACGCGACGACCGACGAACTCGCGCGGGCGGCCGACGACGCCGCGGCCCTTCGTCGAGCACAGGAGATCACGGGCCTCGACCTCGGGGCCCCCGACATCGTCGACTCCCCCGCGCCCGAACCCTCCGCCACCCTCACCACCTTGTCGGGCACCACTTTCCCGGTCGTCGTGCGACCGCGTCATCTCAGCGCCGGTGAGAAGGTCCGCTACGAACGAAAAGAAAATGTGCCCGGCAGTTTCCCCTTCACCGCGGGCGTCTTCGCGTCGTATCAGCGTGACGAAGAACCAACTCGCATGTTCGCCGGTGAGGGCGACGCGGCGCGCACCAACCGGCGCTTTCATCTCCTCGCCAGTGACCAGCCCGCGACTCGCCTCTCGACGGCCTTCGACTCGGTCACCCTCTACGGTCACGACCCCGAACGACGCCCCGACATCTTCGGCAAGATCGGCAATGCGGGCGTCTCCATTGCGACCTTGGACGAAATGCGAACCCTGTTTTCGGGCTTCGACCTGCTCAGTCCCTCCACCTCGGTGTCCATGACCATTAACGGCCCCGCCCCCACCGTGCTCGCCATGTTCTTGAACGTCGTTATGGAGCAGGCCGTGGCGGCGGCCGAAGCGGCGGCGGGTCGCGACCTGAGCGCCGACGAGCGCCGCGAGGCGGAGGCCCATGGTCTCGCCACGGTGCGCGGCACGGTGCAGGCCGACATTTTGAAGGAAGACCAAGGGCAGAACACTTGCCTGCTGTCGACCGACTTTTCGCTACGCATGATGGCCGACGTGCAGGAATGGTTCGTACAGCACCAGGTACGCCGTTTTTACAGCGTGTCGGTGTCGGGCTATCACATTGCCGAAGCGGGGGCGAACCCCATTAGCCAGTTGGCCTTCACCTTGTCTAACGGTTTCACCTACCTCGAAGCCTGGATGGCGCGGG
>Ga0007859_1000068_pt1 | contig 27145 bp, 41 predicted proteins | sample CryBogCBH27Jul07_FD_71222 | JGI IMG/M metagenome (GOLD analysis project Ga0007859, IMG submission 71222) | Freshwater microbial communities from Crystal Bog, Wisconsin, USA - CBH27Jul07 | ecosystem: Environmental > Aquatic > Freshwater > Lake | place: Crystal Bog, Wisconsin, USA | collected...
GAAACCTGGTCGCCGGAGGGCGCGGGGTTCACCGGCATCGGCTCCGTGCCGCAATCCACCGTGCTGGCTCTGCACTGGGCCTATGACATCGTCAGCGCCAACACCGCCTTGACCTATGCGCCCACCATGAGCGCCAGCGTCGCCTGGGTCGCGCAGATCTGGGGCTTTTTCGCCGCCGCGGCCGCCGCCGCGGTCAACCCTTTCAACCGCGCGCCGCAATTCGCCTATCTGGAGTTCTGATCCATGGCCGGACGTATGTATTCCGTGAGCTTCGACCAGGTGGCCGTTTCGGTCGCCCAGGATCTGCTCAACATCACCGCGACGGCCTCCATGGCCTTTCGCGTTCACCGCATCGAGCTTGGCCAGCGCACCCTGGCCACCTGGGAAGCCAAGCCCGTGCGCCTGATCCGCATGCCCGCCACGGTGACCGCCGGTTCCGGCGGCTCGGCCGTGACGATCAGCAAGATGAACAACGGCGACGCGGCGCCCACGATCACCGCTCGCGCCAACGACACCACGGCCATGACCACCTCCGGCACGCCCGCGATCATCCTGGCGCGCGATTGGGAATTCCTGAACGGGCTGCTGGTGGTGTTCACGCCCGATGAGCGGCCGATCATCGCGCCCAGCCAGGGCCTGGCTCTGAACCTGCCGGTGGCGCCGTCCGGATCGATGACCGCCAGCGGCAGCATCATCGTAGAAGAGCTGTTCTAGGCTCGCACGCCTGGGGACCGCCCGTGTCCTACATCTTCAACGAACCGCCCGAGGCGTCGCAGCCCCGTCGCTTCGCCCCGCTCGCCGCCGTCGTGGCGGGCGCGGGCCTGGCGTTCAGCGCCGCCGACCGCGCGCCGGCGTCCGAGCACTACGAAGAGCCCGCGCAGATTTTCCAGGCGCGCCGGTTCGCGCCGCTCACGCCGCCGGCCAAGATCGCCGGTTTCAGCGCCGGCCGCCGCCTGCCCGACGCCTCGCAGTTCGAGGACGCGCCCGACCTATCCCAGCGCCGCCGATTCGCGCCGCTGAGCATCACACCCGCGGCCGCAAGCACGTTCAGCGCCGCGCGCCGCCAGCCCGACGCGGCCAGTTTCGAGGACGGCCCCGACCTCGCGCAGCGCCGCCGGTTCGCGCCGATCGTCGTCGCTGTCGTGCAGCCCTATGCCGGCTTCAACCGCGGCGCCCGACTGATCGTCTCGCTGCAGGGGGCCGGCGCCTTCGATGAGGTTCAGGCCGATCCGCACCGGGCCTTTGCGCCCTCGATCGCCGGCGCGGGGCCGACGCTCAAGCCCTTTCCGACGATCAAGGTCGCCGCCGACCCACGCGGCGCGGCCGTCGCCGCCGGCGGCAGGGGCCCGGTTGTCGGACCAGATGCGCGCGGCGCGGCCCCGGCGCTCGGCGGCCGGACCATCAGCCTCCGCGCCAGTTCTCGCACCGGGAGCCCGACGAAATGAGCGAGAAACTGGCAATCCAGGACCCGGCCGAGACACTGGATTATAGCCTCGACTGGACGACCTGGCTGGGCGCGACGGGCGATGCGATCTCGACCTCGTCATGGGCGATCACGCCCGCGACGCCGACCCTGAGCGGCCAGGCGGTCAGCAGCAACGTCGCCACTTGCGTCGTCGCGGGCCTCGCCCTCGCCGGCGTCTTTCGCCTGACCAACACCATCACGACGAACCAGGGCCGCACCTCGGACCGGTCGATCACCATCCGGGCGTTTCCCCAATGAACCCGATCGTCACCTCGCCGCCCGGCGCCTATCCGGTCACTTTGGCCGAGGTCCGCGCGCAGCTGGCCATCGACACCCAGGATTTCGATGCGCGGTTCGCCGGTTATGTGGCCGCGGCGACGGCCATGGTGGAGACCTACACGCACCGCTCGCTGATCACGCGCAGCTATCGCGGCGTCCTGAACTGGTGGCCGATGGATCCGCAGACCGGCGCGATCCGCCGCTATATCCAGCTGGAAAAGCCGCCGCTGCTGACCGTCACGGCGCTGACCACCTATGACGATTCCGACAACGCCACGGTGTTCAGCCCGGCCTACTACTTCGTCGACAGCGCGCGCACCTTCGGGCGCATCGTCCTGCGCCGCGGCGTGGTCTGGCCGAACTTTCCCACCGCCATGCGCGTGGCCAACGGCATCCAGGTGGACTGGACGGCCGGCTATGGCGTCAACCCGGGCGACGTGCCCGAGGAAATCCGCCTGGCGATCCTGATCATCATCGGCATGTTCAACGAACAGCGCGGCGACGAGACGGCGCCGCAGGCCCTGCCGAACGCCGCGAAGATGCTGCTCGACCCGTTCGCCCTCATCCCACCCTATAACTGACGCGAACGCCGTTCGCCGATCCTGAAAGGACAAGCTCATGTCTTCCCCGAACCTGAACCTCACGCTGGCCCTGGTGGGCTCGGTGGCCGGAACCAGCCCGATCACCGGCACGTCGCTGAACGAGGCGGTCAACGTCCAGCAGCTGCTGCAGCTGCTCGCCGGCACCGGCGCCGGCCAGGCCGACACCATCCTGCAGCAGACCGGCTCGATCGCCGCCTCGGGCACCCTGGCCGTCGACCTGAACGGCGCGGCGACCGACGTCTTCGGCGCCACCGTCAACCTGCTGCACGTCAAAGCGATCATCCTGCTGGCCTCGTCGGCCAACACCAATGACGTGCAGATCTCGCCCGGCGCCTCCAACGCCTTCACCGGCCCGTTCAGCGGCACCACGCCCGCCGTGGCCGTGAGCCCGGGCGAGATGTTCCTGATCACCAAGGGCAGCGGCTCCCAGGTCGGCTGGCCGGTCGTCGCCGCCACCGGCGACATCCTGAAGCTGGCCAACAGCGGCGCGGGCACGGCGGTCGGCTACACCCTGATCGTCATCGGCACCTCGACATAGTCGGGGGTCGGCCATGGCCTGGTGCACGTTCACGCGCGACTTCGATTTCCGGATCGAGCATCACACCACCATCGCGTTCAAGGCTGGCATGCGGCTCTGCGTCACCCGCGACCAGCTGGCGGCGGCCGTGGCGGCCGGCGCCGGCCACGCGATCCCGACGCCGCCCAAGGACTTCCAGGAGATCGGCCATGCTCGGACCCTTCCGGAAGGACATGCGCCAGCGGATCCAGTTCCAGCGCGCCACGATCGGCCGTGACGCCCTGGGCGGCTCGACGCTGAGTTGGGCGGACTATGGAACCAGCCGGCAGGCCAACCTGACGCCCTACCGCGCCCAGAAGCGCGGCGGGGCGGAAGAGGTGATCGCCGCGCGGCTGCAGGGCACGGCCGTCTTCGACTGTTGGGTGCTCTATGACAGCCTGACCTCGACCATCACGCCCGACGACCGGCTCTATGACGTCACCAAGCCGGGCGTCTATTACAACATCCGGTTTGCCCAGGACATGGACAGCCGCAAACAGCGGATCCTGATGCAGGTCGAGTTGGGAATCGCGGCCTGATGGAAACCAAGGTCATCGGCCTCGAGAAGCTGCTCGCGAAGTTCGCGCAGATTCCGCAAAAGGTGCAGGACGCCGCACGCACCGCCAACGATCAGAACGCCCTCGAATTCATGCAGGGCGTTCTGTCGATCATCCCGCGCGAGGAGGGCAAGCTGGCCGACACCCTGGTGAAGGAGCCGGGCAAGACGCCCACGGCCGTGCGCGTGGCGATCGGCGGCCCCGGCGCGCCCTATCCGGCGCACCTGGAGTTCGGCCACCGCGACGGCAAGGGCCATGTGCCGGCCAAGCCGTTCTGGTTCACCACGCTGCGCCTGGGCCGCAAGCGCTGGCGCGGCCGCACCAGCCGGGCGACCTCGAAGGCGATCAAGGACAATTCGGCGGGGGGCGGCAATGGCGAGTCGTGATCCGGCCTATGCGATCCAGGTGGCCGTTTCGGCCGCGCTGATGGCCAGCCCCGACCTGGCGGCCGTGTTCGGCGGCGCGCCGCGCGTGTGGGACCGCGTGCCGGCCGATAGCGCGACGCAACAGGCGGATTTTCCCTATCTGACGATCGGCGAGGACCAGCTGATCGGAAAGACCAACCAGAACACCGACGTGACCGAGGTGTGGGTCAAGGTCGAGGCCTGGAGCCGGGCGGCCAACAAGGGCGAGGTGAAGCTGATCGCCGGCGCGGTGCGCACGGCGCTGGACACCTATCTCGACCTGTCCTCGAACGGTCACGGCGTCATCGCCCACACCTTTCACAATGTGATCTATCGCCGCGAGCCGGACGGCCTGACCGAGCGGGCGATCATCACCCAGCACTACCTGACCGCGCCGATCGGCGCGCTGAACTATTCGGGCTTCTAAGCCCCTTCACCGTTCCGGGCCCGCGGCCCTTCAAACCTCTTTCAGGAGAGCCCCATGGCCACCGTTCAGAATGCACCTGGCGAACAACTCGTCCTTCAGCTGGGAAACGGCGCGACGCCCGAAGTCTTCACGGCCACGTGCACCATCAACACCACGCGCACGCTGGACCTGACGGCCATCGCCAGCGTGACCGAGCTGGCCGACTGCGTCACGCCTTCGAACCCGGCGATCACGTACCGCCAGATCAAGAGCTATGACATCAAGGTCAGCGGCAGCGGCATTGCCGACGCGCCCTCGATTCTGGCGCTTATCCAGTGGTGGCAGGGGGGCGCGCAGAAGAACTGCAAGGTGGTGCAAAACCGCACGGGCGCGCAGGGCGGTTTCACCATCACCGCGCCGTTTGTGGTCACCAGCCTGCAGATCGCCGGCGCCCGGGGTGACATGCAGACCTTTACCGGCACGTTCGAACTGGCCGGCGCGCCCACCGTGACGGCCAACGCCTGATGAGCCGCACGGCGCAGATCATTCTGCCGTTCGGCGCGGAAGAGCGGGTGTTTCGCCTGGGCCTGGGCGAGCTGCGGGCGATCCAGGAGAAGTGCGACGCGGGGCCCGGACATATCGCCCAGCGCCTCGCGCCGATGGTGCGCGGGCTGCACGCCAAGCTGTCGCTGCCGGACATCATGAGTGCCGGCATGATGGGCGACTGGCGGGTGGACGACGTGCGCGAGCCGATCTTGCAGGGCCTGATCGGCGGGGGGATGAGCCCCACCGAGGCCGGCGTTCTGATGCGCCAGGTGTTCGACCCGCGGCCGCAGGACCTGCGCCACATCACCCTGGCGTTCGCGATCCTCACCGAAGGCTATTTCATGCCGGAGGATGAGCCCGCGCCGGGGGAGCCGAAGGCCGCGCCGAAAGCGCGGCGCTCCCGCGCGGCAAGATCGACTTCCGCGCGCTGATCGGGGCGGGGGCGGTGATGGGTTTCACGCCGGGCCAGACCTGGGCGATGAGCCTGTGGGAATTCAGCGCGGCTTTCGACGGCTGGCGCCGCGCCAACACCGCGCCCGAGGAAAACGCCGCCTTCCCCACGCCGGCCGAACACCTGGCCAATGTGGAACGCATGACCATCCACTAGGAGATTCGCATGGCTGACGGCGAAGTCGTCGAGCGCCTTGTCGTCGAGTTCGACGCCAAGATCGACAAGATCCTGACCAAGCTGAACAACCTCAACCGGTCGGTGCATGGCAGCGCCGCCGAGATCGAGAGAACGTTCGGCTCCATCAAGATCGACGAGGCGCTGGACCGGGTGTTCAGCAGCTCCAAGCTGCAGGTGCTGGACTCCGGCGCGGAAAAGCTGGGCGTCTTCGGCAAGGCCCTGGAGCCCTTGGGCGCGCTGGGCCTGGGCGCGGCGGCCGGGATCGGCGCGATCGGCCTGGCGATCGAACAGTCTATCAAGGCCGCCGAATGGGCCGAAAACCTGGAGATGGTGTCCAAGAAACTCGGCATCACCACCACGGCGCTGCAGGAGTTCGATTTCATTGCCACGGCCTCGGGCGTGCCGATCGAGTCGATGCGGGAATCGCTGGGCGGCCTCGAGGCCAAGATCGGCCAGGTGCAGGCGGGTGTCGCCAAGGCGCAGACGGTCAAGCTGTTCGAGGCGCTGGATATCAGCCCCGATCAGCTGCGGCACATGGGCGATCTTCAGACGATCCTGCCGGTGATCGCCGAAAAGCTGCGCGAGCTGCCGGCGGCCGAGCGCGAAGGCCTGGCCGCGCGCCTTGATGTGACGCCGATTCTGCCGGCGCTGCTGAAGGGCAAGGAAGGCCTGGCCGACCTGACGGCCGAGGCCCACCGTTATGGCATCGTCGTCGACGAAGACGTGGTCAAGCGCAGCGCCGAGGCGGCCGAAAAGCTAAAGGTCGCCGGCGACATCATCGACAAGAACCTGAAAGCGGCGTTCGCCGATCTCGCCCCCGCGATCGCAGGGGCGTCAATGGAACTGGCTAAGTTCGTCCACAACATGGTCAGCGGGCTCAGCGACCCGAAAGTCCTGCGTTTCCTTTCGATGATGAACAAGCCGATCGGCATGTTCACGCCCTTCGATGCTTCCGGCGCGATCGACAACATATTGAACGGCCAACTCAACGTCGGGCTGCCGCTCGACAAGCTGAAACTGGGCGCCGATCCCGCGAAGGGCGAAACAAGGGTGACGGAGCTTCTAAAGCAGCTCGACCGAAAGAGCGCCGGGCACGCCGCTCGGGCGTCGGCCGTAAGCAGCGAAACCGACGACGGCTCGGCCGCGCGCGCCGCCGAAGGCCAGAAGCTGATCGCCTCTTCGATCGAGGAAGAGCTGCGCGCCCGCGAGGCCCTGACCAACAACGCCAATGACCGGCTGGCCCTGGCGATCAAGCTGATCGACATCGAGACCCAGGCCAAGATCAAGGCCAACGAGGACCTGGTCGCCAAGGGTAAGCTGAGCCAGGCCGACGCCGACGCGGCGAACCTGATGATCGGCATCGCGGCGGCCGAGCGCCAGCAGGCGCTGCAGAAGGCGCGGGCCGACAAGATCGAGGCCGACGCGGCGGCCAAGGCCGCCGCGACTTCGGAGGCGACCAAGGCGCGGATGGCGGAGGTTCAGACCGCCTACAAGAATGCGATCAGCGGCGCGCTGGACGCCGCTATTCACGGCGGCTGGCCGGGCCTGGCCCGCTATATGGGCCAGATGCTGGAGCAGCACCTGGTGGACGCGATCGCCAACGCCCTGACCAACCAGATCCTGGGCGGCGGCAGCAACGGCGGAATTTTCGGGATGCTGTTCAGCAGCCTGTTCGGCCTGCCCAAGTTCGCCACCGGCACGGATTCCGCGCCCGGCGGCTGGTCGATCGTGGGCGAAAAGGGCCCGGAGCTGCTGAACCTGAAACAGGGCTCGCAAGTGGTGCCCAACGGCCTGCTGCGCGGCCTGCCCAACGCCAACACCCAGATGGGCGGGGGCAATATGCAGGTGATCTCGTTCGACCTGCGCGGCGCGGTGATGACCGAGGACCTGCTGGCCCAGATGGATCGCATGGCCAACCAGGCCGGCCAACAGGCCACGCTGCGCGGCGCCGCCCTGGGCGCGCAGGTGGCCCGCCAGACCATTCCCAGCGACATCGGGCGCAGCCGGCGGCTGAGCCTGGTCTGACGCATGGCGCAACAGCTGACGCACCTGCCGCTGCCGTGGACGGCGGCGCCCAGCCTGCTGGATTTCGGCGTCGACCAGACGGCGGGGTTCGGCGGATCGGGCGCGCAGGGGCGATCGGTGCGGCTGGGCTCGCGCTGGGCCGTGTCGTTCAGCGCCCTGCCGGCCCTGGGCTATGCCTGCGCCCAGCAGCTGATCGCCGCCCGCCTGGCGGCGCACGCCGCGGGATCCACAGTGATCACCAGCTGGCCGCAGCCGGCGTTCGGCTCGGCCATCGGCTCGCCGGTGATCGATGGGGCGCAGGGCGGTAACACGATCAACCTGCGCGGGCTGATCGCCGGGGCCAGCCTGCCCACGGGCCTGTTCTTCAGCTTCCAGATCGCCGGGCGAAACTATCTCTACATGACCACGGCGGCCGGCGTCGCCACGGGCGCGGGCAAGCTGACCGTGGCGATCGCGCCCTGGCATCGGGCCACGCCCACGGACGGCGCGGCGGTGAGCTTCGCGGCGCCGCAGGTCGAGGGCTTCATCACCCCGGCGGGCGTGACGTGGGACCTCGAGCGGCTGGCCTGGGTCGGCCTGCCGGCGTTCACGATCACGGAGGTCGCATGAGTCTGCCCACCGGCCTGACGACGGCGCTGGGCGCGGATTCGCCGCTGATCTTCTTCGCCGTGGAGATCATCTTTCCCACCTTCAACCTGCGCCTGCTGGATGGGCCCGCGGTGCTGAGCCTCAACGGCAATACCTTCGTGGGTCTGGACGCCACCTATGGCGCGCTGGCCGGCCCGGAGGCCTGGAGCGATGGCGTCTCGTCCGAGGCGCCGCACGTGATGTTTCAGATCCAGCCGCCCACCACGGGCGCGGCGGCCTCGCTGTGCAACCCGGCCTATCAGGGCAGCGTGGTGAACATCTGGTTCGGGGCCGTCAACCGCGCCACCGGCGCCACGGTCAGCGCGCCCTATCTGGCGTGGTCGGGTTTCGTCGACACCATGACGCTGGCCATCGATCGCAACGCCCGCGTGGTGAAGGTGGACGCCGAAAGCACCTGGGACCGGTTCTTTGACACCGACGAGGGCATCCTTCTGGACAACTCGACACATCAATCGATCTGGCCCGGGGAACTGGGCCTGGAGTTCGTGACCTATGTGCAGCAGCAGGTGCCGTGGGGATCGGATGCGCCGCGGCCGATCGTGGTGAGCGACACCCTGGGCGGCCAGCCGGCCGGCGCGGGCCAGGGCATGGGCGGCTATCGCCCCGGCGCGTTCGGGACGTGGCGGCTGTGAGCCATCGCCAGACGCCCAGCCTGTTGCTGGACCGGGTGGCCGCCGCGCAGAGCGCCGTGGACCGGTTCAACAATGCCGAGCTGATCTGGGGTCGCCAGGATTGCGCGCGCCTGGCGGCGCACGTGCTGCGCGAGCTGGGCCACAACGCCGCCCTGGCGCGGTTCGGCGACTATCGCAGCGCCGGCGGCGCGGCGCGGGCGCTGAAGCGGCGGGGGTTCGCCGACCTGGCCGCGGTGATGGACGGTTTCGGCCTGCCGCGCATTCCGCCGGCCTCCGCGCTGCCGGGCGACGTGCTGGGGTTCGGCCACGATGATCAGTCGTTCGGCCTGAGCGAACTGCGCGTGACCTTGGCCGTGGCGCTCGGCAATGGGCGAATCCTCGGCTTTCTGGAAAACCTGCGCTGCCACGTCGTCACCCCCGACCTGGCGCAGGATGCGGACTACTTCGCCTGGAGGGTCGATCCGTGGCGTTCATAATCCCGATCATCGCCGCGATCGGCAGCGCGATCACCGCCGTTGCGACGGTGATCGAGACGGGCGTCGCCTTCATCGCGACCGGCGTCGGTTTCACGGCCGGCGCGGCGGCGGCGATCGGCACGGCCGTGGCGGACGGGGTGCTGCTGTTCGGCGCCATGGAACTGGTGAGCCTGCTGGCGCCGCAGCACTCGAACCTCGGCTCTCAGGCGATCGCCTTCAAGGCGGACCCGCTGGCCGGCGTGCCCCTGGTGATCGGCCGCACCGGCACCGGCGGCAACATCGTCTTCGCCGACACCAGCAACGATGGCCACAACAAGTGGCTGCACTATTTCACGGTGCTGAGCCACGGGCCCATCGACGGGTTCGAGAATTTCTTCGCCAACAACATTCCGGTGACGTTCAACGCCAACGGCTCGCTGGCGAACATCGGCCTGGTGGCGCGCGGAGCCTATAACCCCAGCACGCGCTACTATGTGAACGACGGCGTGACCTATCTGAGCTCGACCTATATCTGCGTCCGCTCGACCTTGGGCCATGACCCCAGCCAGACCAACTATTGGGCGCCGGCCGGTTCGAGCCTGACGCCCAGCTGGTCGGGCAAGATGTGGCAGACGCGCACGGTAGGGCTGCAGCCCGATTCGGCGCTGCTGGACATCGCCGGCGCGGGCTCCGTTCCGGAATGGACCTCGGCGAACAAGCTGTCGGGCCTTTGCCACATACGCTGGGCGCTGCAATCGGACGCCTCGGCCTTTCCCACCGGCACGCCCTCGCCGCTGTGGGTGCTGCGCGGGCCGCCCGTCTATGATCCGCGGCTGGATTCGACCTATCCCGGCGGATCGGGCTCGCAACGATCGAACGACGCCACGACGTGGGCGTGGAGCGAGAACCCTTATCTGCACGCCCTGACCTGGTTGATCGGCCATCGCAACAACGGCGTGCGCGTGCTGGGCCTGGGCGCGCCGATCGCGGCGATCGACGTGGCCGCGTTCGTGACCGGGGCCAACGTGGCCGACGCCAACGGCTGGACGTGCGGCGGCGTGGTCTATTCCACCGATTCGAAGTGGGATGTGTTCACCCAGATGCTGGCCTCCGGCGGCGGGTTCCCCACGCGCAAGGGGGCGCTGGTCAGCTGCATCACCGACACGCCGCGCGTCTCGATCGCCACGCTGGGCGGCGGGGATTTCGTGGGCGCGGTGAGCGTGCAGGGGATGGCCGCGCGCCGCGACCGGATCAACAAGTGCGTCTACACCTATCGATCGGAACAGCATCAGTGGTCGCCGATCCAGGCCGACCCGATCACGGTGAGCGCCTATCTGGCCGCGGACGGCGTGATCCGCTCCAAGGGCGTCCAGATGCCCCTGGTGCAGGACGTTAACCAGGGCGCGCAGCTGGCCCGCTACTATATCGAGGACAGCCGCGAATTCGGGCCGGTGACCGGGCCCGTGAAACCGGTGTGGATGGGGCTGAACCCCGGCGACTGCATCACCATCAACGAACCGGAATATGGCCTGAACGGCCAGCTGATGCTGATCGTCGACCGCAAGATCGATCCCAGCAACGGCACGGCCACCCTGACCATGCGCAGCGAGACGACGGGCAAGCACGCCTTCGCCCTGGGCCAGACCGGCAACCCGCCGCCGGCGCCGGGCCTGACGGCCGTGAACCTGATCGCCGCCGCGCCCAACTCGCCGCCCTGGCAGGCGATCGGCACGACGCTGACCAACAGCGGCGTGGCCATGCCCGCCATCGTGGTGACCGGCACGGTGGAGAACCCGGCGGCCACCAACGTGATCGTGCGCACGCGCCTGAGCAGCGGCCCGGGCCCCTGGACCCATTACGACAGCCCGCCGGCCCCGGTGGCCGGGCGCATCGAGATCACCGGTCTGGCCTCGGGCGAAACGCGCGATATCGGCCTTTCCTACCTGGTGCGCGGCGTGCAGGGCGCGGAACTGGTGATCGCCTCGATCACCGCCGGGGCGTTCGCAGGATCCGGCGCGGGCAGCGTGGTGACACCGACGCCCTCGGTCAGCTGGTCGGCCATGAGCGTCACCGGCACGGCGCCGCTGAGCGCCACGTCCGCGGCCCAGACCATCGGGGGAATCACCGCGCCGATCAGCCTGACGCTGAACTTCACCGGCGCGGGCACGCTGGCCTATGTGAAGAACGGAGTGTCGACGACCTTCACCACCGGGACCACGATCAGCGTCTCGGCCGGCGACACGCTGGGCTTCACGGCCTCGGCCAACAGCTCGGCGTCGGGCACGCTGACCATCATCAACAACAGCAACGCCGGCGCGACACTGGCGACGATCGCCTACACGCTGACGGCCAGCGGCTCGAGCTCAAACCCCAGCCCGACGCCGGTGTGGAGCAACATCAGCGACATCACCTATGCCTCGACGCCCGATGTGGTGAATTGCGGCCCCGTGCGAATTCTCGGCATCGCCTCGGCGATCACCCTGAAGTTCACGTTCACGGGCTCCGGGGCGTTCTCCTACCAGATCAACAGCGGCGCATGGACCCCGATCACCAGCGGCGGAACATTCTCCGTCAACCCCGGCGACTATGTCGACTGGCAGGGCACGCAAACGGCGGTGGGGACGGCGTCGGGCGTGGCCACGGTGACCAACAACACCACGGCCACGGTGCTCAGCACCTTCACCTATGCCCTGCGGGTGAAGACCGGGCCGTGGCCGTGACGGACATCCTGAACGACGGGGGAACCATGGGGGAATATACGCCGCTGGGGCCCAAGCCGACGAACGCGCAGCTGGCGCGCGGGATAGAGCAGCTGCACGGCTGTCTCGATTCGCACCGCGACGAGACGCGGAAATCGTTCAAGTCCGTCAATGAGCGCCTGAGCAAGGTGTCGGCGGCCGTGGGCGCGGACGACGTGAAGGGCGGCCGGCGCACGGTGGCCGGCCTGCGGCCCTGGTCGCTGATCTGGCGAATCGCCGGGGCAACGACGACGGGCTTTCTGATCTGGCAGATGGTGCTGAAACTCGCGCCCTGGGCCTGGGAAAGCTTCGTGCGGCTGAACCAAGTGGTGGCGAAATAGCCATGGCGGACAAGGTCAACCACCCGGCCCACTACACCGCGCACCCTAGCGGCGTGGAGTGCATCACGATCACCGAGCACATGGGTTTCAACCTCGGCAACGCGGTGAAGTACATCTGGCGCGCCGACCTCAAGGGCGCGGCGATCGAGGATCTCGAAAAGGCGGCCTGGTACGTCCAGCGCGAAATCGCGCGCCGCCGGCGGACCGACAACAACACCTGACGCGCGAACGGCGTTCGCCAAATTCCCCATCTGACGGAGGGCCGCGGCATGACGACGCCCGCGCTGATCGAGAACCTGCGCCGCGACGAGGGCGAGCCGGGCACGGACAGGCCCGCGCTGCGCGCTTATCGCGACACCGTGGGCGTGTGGACGATCGCGTTCGGCCACACCGCCGGCGTGAAAGAGGGCGACACCTGCACCGACGACCAGGCCGAGGCGTGGCTGGCGGCCGACGCCGCCGAGGCCCTGCGCGGGCTCGATCGCGATATCGCCTGGTGGCGCACGCTCGATCCGATTCGCCAGGACGTGCTGGCCGAAATGGCGTTCAACCTCGGCCTGCCGCGCCTGCTCGGTTTCACCGCCATGCTGGCGGCGGCGCGGCGTGGCGACTGGCTGCAAGCCAGCGCCCAAATGCTCTCGAGTCGCTGGGCGACGCAGGTCGGCGCCCGCGCCATGCGCTTAGCCGACACCATGAAGAACGGCGCGCCCGCGCGGCCCTGATCCGGAGACCTCCATGCCTTTCCCCGACGCCCGCGGCTGGACCGCGATCGGCATCTTCCTGACCTTCCTGCTGCTGATCGCGGCGCGCATCGCCGTGCCGGATCTCGGGAAGGATGAAACCTTCAAGAACATTCTCGTCTCGTTCGCGACCGGCGGCCCGCTGCTGGTGGCGAGTTTCTTCTTCGGGTCCGCTCACAAGGATGACCCCAAGCCATGACTCCGCAACTCGCCGGCTGGTTCGGCGTGGGCGCGGTCATCACCGCATTCGCGGTCGTCAACCTGCCCTTCCTCATCGTTCTCCTGAAAGGAACCTTCATGCCCACCGACGCCTTCAAAAACGCCCTCGCCGCCCTGACGGCGGCGTTCCAAACCAAGATCGACGCCCAGGCCCAGGAGATCGCGGCGCTGAACGCCCAGATCACCGCCCTGCAGGACGCCGCCACGACGGCCGACGCCGCCTACACCGCCGACGTCACCGCCGCCACGCCCGCCGCCTAGGGGCTGTTCACCGCGAGCCGTCGGGAAGGCCCCGGCGGCTTCAAACCGAAAGGCTTTCCATGTGGAAATTCCTGGACGTGATCAGCCTTTTGGCCGCGATCGCGCTTTTCGCCACGATTCTGATCGTGCTGGCCCTGGTTTCGTTTGAGCGACGATTCGCGTTCGGGTGGCGAGCGCGCTTTCAACGCTTTCGCCGGGCTGCCTGGCTCGCTCTGGCGGCCCTTGGCTTTTCGTTAGCCGCCTGCGCGACAGCCAGCGTGCACGCCACGATCGGCCGCACGCTCAGCGCGGCGCAGGAGGCCCTGGCCGGCGCCGAGGCCGCGGCGCACACCTCCTATCAGCTCGGCCTGGTGGGCAAGGATGAGATCCGGCGCATCGACGCCCTGGCCGACAAGGTCGACGCGGTGTCGATGACGGCCAGGTGCGCCTACGCCGCCGGCGACGGCGCCACGGTGGCCGGAGCGCTGTCGCAGATGGCGATCATCGCCGCGGCGATCACCGCCGAAACCAGCGGCAAACCCGTGCCCAACGTGCCGGCGTTCGCCACGCTCACCTGTGCGACCCCGGCGCCCGTCGCCGCCGTCGCCGCATCCTAGGGAGACCCGACGTGACCCCCGAACAGATCCTCGCGGCCATCGCGCTCGCCGAGTCGCTCTTCACCACCGCGACCAACGCCTGGGCCGGGATTCGCGGCTCGATCGACGCCAAAACCCAGGCCGAGATCGACGCGGCGATCGCCGCCTCGGGCGCGAAGCTCGACGCCTCCACCAAGCAGCTCGACGCCGACGCCGCCTGACGGGCGCGCACCGTACCCCAGGCTGCTCGGTTTCCCGGCCTGGATAACCTCAGCCCCTCGGCCCTCCGGCCGGGGGGCTTTTTTCGTTCTGCGGCCGGAACGCCGGGCGAACACGGTTCGGGACTATTTCGGGGAATCTCTCCCGAACCAGCCCCGATCTACGCCATTTGTTCCCGTTTCGCGCGCCGCCGCGCCACGCCCCACGCCGATTTTTGGCGATTAAATATATGATTTTTAATCGGAAAATTGGCGTCCCGTAGAGGACTCGAACCTCTGACCCCCGGTTTAGGAAACCCGCGCGACGCGGGGCCTAGGCCTTGTTCCGTATCGTCTTTTCGCCTTCGGGGTTCGGGGGTTCGGGACTATTCCGGGGGACGTCGTCAACCAGCGCCCTCAAATCGGCCTCGAGGACGTGGGCGTAGCGCAACGTGCTCTTGATGTCGGCGTGGCCCAGCAGCTCCTGCGCCAGGCGCAGGCTCCCGCGGCGCGTGGCCGTGCTGCCGGCGTGGTGGCGGGTGCCGTGGATGAGTCGGCCGGGGGCGATCCCGGCGCGCGCCGCCGCCCCGGCCAGGCGCGCCTTGAGGCCGTGATAGGTGAGCGGCGCTAGCTTGGCCTTCGCGCGGCCCTTCGCCGGCGTTTCCGCGAACCAGATGTGATCGAGGCCGGCGGCCTGGGCGCGGCCGACGCGGGCCGCGATCTCCCGGGCATCGTCCTGGCGCAGCGGCAGGATCAGCGGCACGTCCCGTTTGCGCTTGCGGACCGCCAAGCGTCGGCCCTCGGCGTCGAAGGCGTCGAGCTCGAAGAACAGTTCGCCATAGCGCAGGCCATAGGTGAGCAGCATCCGCAGGGCCAGCGCCGGCGCGGGCCCGCACTCGGCCAGCCACGCGGCCTGTTCGGCGGCCGAATAGACGCGCACCGGCGGCGCGGGCTCGGCGAGCTTGAGATCACGCCACGCGATCGCCGGCAGGCCCTTGGCGCCCCAGTGCGTGGCCGCGCGGCGCAGGATCGGCCGCAGGGTCTCGATGACGTCGCGGTTGACCGTGGCGTTCGACGGCAGGCGCTTCTGGGACTCCTTGCCGCCGCGGCGATAGGTGATGGCGCGGCGCTTCTGGATCGCCGTCGAAATGGCCGGGGTGTCGATATCGGCCAGGATGGTCGCGGGGCCCATGATCGCCAGCAGGGCCGCCACGCGGCGCTCGACATCGTCGCAATCCGCCCGCCGCGATCCGACCTCGGCCCACCACTTCCCGGCGGCCTGGTCGAGCGTGAGGGTGCTGGCCTCGCCTAGCCGGCCTTCCGCCGCCTCGAGGCGGAGGCGGCGCTCGGCGGCCTCGGCGGCGCGTCGTGTTTCCTGCCCGGTCGAGCCGTGAAAGCGACGACCCCTGAGGACGAAGTCGAATTGCCAGAAGCGGCTTTTGGCCGGCTTGTAGACGGACACGGCGTGGCCTCCTCGGTGGCGCGCGGGGCCAGGAACGCGCGGATATCCGCCTCCCGGTAGCGGATCGTGCTGGCCCCGACGATCACCGAGCCGATCTGGCCGCACGTCGTCATGGCCCGCAAGGTCTTTTCGTCGACGCCCAGCAGCTGCGCGGCGGATTTCGCGGTAAGCAGGAGCGTGGCTGCGAAGGCCCGGGCAATGCGCGCGTCGGTGGCCGGGCAGGTGGTCACAGCGCGGCCTCTCGCCGGCTGATCTCGTCCTCGACCCGCAGCGCCTCGTCGAGCAACCTCGCAAAGCGGATGTTCGACCGCGACACCCGGTCGATCTCTTCCTTCAACCGACGTTCGCACGCCGCGTTCAGGATCCGCAGCCGCTCCAGCGACATGGTGGCAAGGTTGGCCGGGAGGGTCACGGCGTTGGGGCTTTGAACGTGTCGCCCCATACGATTCGGACGCCCTCCCAGGCGCTGCCGAGTCTCGGGGTGATGTCTGCGCCAAAACCCCGCCATGTCGTTCCAACCCGTGAAACCATCCGCGCGACAAAACGCGGTCAGCTTGTGCAGCTCGGTGACCAAGAGGCCGGTGAGCGGATATTCGATCCAGCCGCCGTCGAACACCAGACGGATCGGCTCGACGGCTTGACAGGTGGCTGTTCCGATCAGCCGGCAATGTTTCGTGCGCATCCCCGTGTAGAGCTGCAGCGCTTCGCCCAGCTGGGCGTGCCGCTTTCGGTCATTGCGCAGGGTCTGCGTTTTCGTGCCGGCGGCGATCAACTCGGCGAACTGCGGCTTGAAGCTGTAGGCGACCATCAGAAATCGTCCCCGAGCTCGTCTTCCGAATAATGGGCAATTCGGAACCCAACCGGAGCCGCCGGGCGCGGGTCGCCGATCTGGCGAGCCGCGGCGCGGGCGACTTCCTCCGTGCAGGGACGAAGCCTGTAGATCGACGCTCCGGAGAAGAATTCCGAGACGAAAATGGTTTCGCCCTCGACGTCACCGTCGATCGGGATGTCGACCTGCAGCAGTGCGGCGCCGAATCGTTGCGCCTCGCTGATCCGGCCCGCGCGGCGCAAGTGACCCATGATCTCGACGATGGCCCACTCTTCGGGCGCGGGGGATTCGGCGGCGTCGCTCATTTGTTCGTCTCCGGATAAGCATCATGGGTCACGCCATCGAGCGTGCGGCCGGCGGCGCGCTTGCCGACGCGCCAGAACTCTCGGCCATGGGCCGTGGTGATCGGATGCCGCTCGTCATCGTCAAACGCCGGAGACGGCACGCCGTCCTCTAGGCAGACCAGCCGGTCGCCATTGTCGGCAGTCAGCGTTGGGACGAACTCGCCCCATTGCTTGAACAGGAACGGGACCGGCGCCGGATCGCCATGGATACTACCGGCGGCGCAGTCGTCGCGGATCGCGCGCACCCATTGAGGGTGCATGGGTCGCGCCCCTTGGCCGCTCTCGCCGCCGGCGACGACCCAGTCGATTCGGTGCTCGCGATAAGGTCCGTCGCTGCAGTCGCCGGGTTGGCCGTTCTCGCCGTCGAACCAGTAAAAATCGCCGATCTCGAGGGCGTCGAAACGCCGGTCGATCTCCAGCTCGTCCGCAGGTTCGTCGGGAGAGCGCGGCGCTTTGATTGAGCGGAGATCGAGCGGCCCTAACAGCGGCTCGGCACTCACCCACCGCACCGCCGCCGGCGTGTCGAGCAAGATCGGAATGCGCTCGTCGGCGCGGGGTTGGTCCTCGACGCTGACGCCCAGGTGGACGTTGGGCAGCGGCCAAGCCGGTTCATAATCCAGACGGCGCTTGTGCGCCGTCCACCCATTGGCGACCATTTCATCGAGCTCGTGATCAACGCGGTATTGCTGCCCGTCGGATCTTAGGTACGCGCGCACCCGCTCCGGCCGTTTCGTCAGCACCTGAAACGTGTGGTGGGGGCTGAGGGCCATGACCGCGAACACCTTGTCGATCCAATCGTCGGGCACCGACTCGTGGAACAGGTCACCATGCGCGCAGACGAAGATCCGGCGCGGGCGTTTCCAGCGTAGGGGTTGGTCGAGCCAGTCCGCGTTGAGGCGCACCTGGCCGTTCCAGACTGGGCCGGCCTTGGAGTCGACGGTCAGGCCCTTGCGGCTCCAGTGGTGCTGGAGCCGCGTGCCGGCCAGCCGCATCGCGTAGCAGTTAGTGCAGCCCGGGCTGATCACGCTGCACCCCGTGATCGGGTTCCAGGTCGCGTCGGTCCATTCGATGTGGGTATTGTCGGCCATGGCTGGCTCCGGTGCGGCTTAGTGAAAAACCCCGGCCGTCCACGCCCAGAAGGTCGCGAGGGCCAGGAGGATGATCGCCCACGCGGTGGCGCGCAGGCCGTCGAGGGGCGGGTTGGGCGAGGTCATGGAAGCACCGCGCAGGCCACGGCCGAGGCGGCGATCGCCGTGGCGATGATGGCCAGCACCATCGCCACGCGCAGGTTGAGCGCCGAGGGCGCGGCCGGCCGGGCTGGGTGAGGTCGATCAGGCGCGGCGGGTCCCGGCGGCGGAAGATCGCGGCCACGGCGCCCATCACGGGGCGCCGAAAAGAGCGGGGCGATCGACCGCGGTGGAGACCTCGGTCACGATGGCCTTGAACACCGCCTGGCGCACGTGCTCGGGCCTCTGGAGCACCACGCCCAGGTTCAGCGTGCCGTCGTCCAGCTTCCAGCGCAGGAAGGCATAGACCTCGGTCGCCTCGCCGCCGAAATAGACCGGGATGCGCAGCAGGAACCGGGTGGGCACCTCCACGCCGCCGGTGCGCGTGGTGGCCGTGGTCTCCTCGGAATATTCGAAGGTCTCATGATCGGTGGCCGTGCGCACCGCGCGCTTGAAATCCGCCTTCCGCACCGCGTGCAGGTCGCGCACGGTGTCGAGCAGCTCGGCGCCGCTGGGCGCGGCGACGTCGGCGGCGTTCTCTTCCAGGAACCGCGCGAACTCGAGCTGGCCCATCATCTGGCCGTGAACCTTGGTCCAGGTGCGCCATTCCTCGCTGAACGGCAGGGCCAGGGTGGCGCGATGGAACAGGCGATCGGCCGCGCCGGTCCCCTTCCAGTCGCTGGCGTGGTGATAATCGATCACGCCCACGATCTTGTTGGCCGCGATGTCGGCGAACAGCACCGTGGTGGCCGTCTTGAACAGGCGCACATATTGCGTGAGCGACTCGACGGTCTGAAGCGTCACGGCCTGGCGGATATGGCCCGGGGGCTCGACGGCCCGGTTCGGGTCGGAAATATCGCTCTGGGTGAGGCCCTGCGGCGTGAACAGGAACAGCCGCCCGTCATCCAGTTTGTGGACGACGGGCTCTTTCAGATTGTCGGCGCGCTTGGCCAGGGCGGCGATGGAATCGGCTTCGGTGGACATGTGAATTTACGCCTTGCGCTGGAGGATTTCGCCGGTGGTGGGGTCGACCGCATCGGCGAATATGCGGACCTGGTTGGGGTCTTCCCGGAGCAGATCGCCGTCGAGGTCGGCGAAGAACAGCGCGTCTGGCAGCGCCGCCTGGGGCCGCTTCGACTTGACCTCGCAGGCCAGGATCACGGCGTTGTCGCCTTTGCCCTGGGGGCTGATCTTGATCTTCAGGACCAGTTCGCCCGGCTTTTCGGTGTCGAGCACCGCGCGCACGACGGCGGCCAGTTCGTCGCTGGCGGCCTCGACGACGCGGCCTCGGCGGATGTCGCGCAGGACGTCGGTGATCAGGCGCATTCGGATAACTCCTCGGGTTGGGGAATGGGGTCGGCGACGCCGGCCAGGGCGTTGACGGCGCGGGCGATCAGGAACGGAAGGATCGCGCCGGGCGACCAAAGCTCGACCAACTGGTCGTCGGCGTCATAGACGCCCTCTTCCGTGTCCTCGGTCTCGTCTTGCCAGCGCCAGGGCAGCGGGTGGCATAGCGTTGCGAGGATCTCGGCAACGTCGGCCGACGGGTCGCGGGCGCGTTGCAGCAGCTGGTCGTGGGCCTTCTGGGCCTCGGCGTATTTCGTGGCTTCGGCCTCGCGGCGCTGGGCGGATTCCGCCCGCGACGCCTCGTCCTCGGCCGCGCGCTGGGCCAGCTTGGCCAGCAGCTCGGCGTCAGGCTCGAACGGGCCGTTCAGCCAGCAGGTGCGATATCCCTCTGGGCCCGGTTCGAGCGGTGCGCACTCGCGTAGGCGATCGCCGGCGCTGTAGGCCAGCCGAAGATAGAGCCGGGCGTCGGCATGGGCGCGCCAAACCTCGAAACGATCGTTGAAACGGGCGCCGTACTCCGCGCCCCCAGAACCCACTTCAATGCGCCGCCGTTCCCATTCGTTTATGGGTTCGGGCGCGACGGCCAGCGCGTGCTGAATTTCGCAGGCGGCGATGCGGTCGGCCTCGTCCTGGAACACGAACGCCGGAGCACGGTTGGCCAGTTTCCGGCGCGCGTCCTCGACATTGATTTCGCCGTTGTCGAGCCGCGCCTGGTCGCGCGCATCGAGTTCCAGCAGCTGCAGGCGCTGTTGCACGAACCTCTGGGTGCGGTTGACGCGCGTGGCGATGGCGTCGGTCTTCTGGCCAAACGTGTCGCGCAGCGCCTTGAACGCGCGCGCCTCCTCCAGCGGCTTGAGATCGCGCCGAACAAGGTTTTCCATCAGCGCCTGAACGGCGCGGGTCTCGGCGTCTAGGCCGGCCATGGCCCTGCAGGGAATGAGCCGGTCGGGATCCCATCGGCCATCCTGAAACAGCTTGTCGATGGCCCGCCAACGGCGCTCGCCGGCGATGAGCTGGTGGCGCAAACCCGTCCAATCGCGTTCGGCGATCACGACAAGGTTCTGCATCAGGCCATAGGTGGCGATGCTTTCGGCGAGTTCGGCCAGGGCCTCGTCGTCGAAATCCGTGCGCGGATTATTCGGATCGGGAATGATCTGGCCGTGGCGCAAATAGAGCATGTCGCTCGGCGGCGTCGCCGGCTCATCGTCGCGAACGCCGTTCGCCGCGCCGGATAGCGGATTGACGGCGGCCAGCGCGGCCGTGGTCGCGGCCTGGCGTTCGGCCAGGGTGGGGCGTTTGCCCATGGTCAGGGGTTCCCTTTTTTTGCGGCCTCTAGGGCCTCGTGCATGGCGATGAGGTTGAGCGCCTGGGCGACGGCGGCTTCGCCGGGGCCGGTGAGCAGCACGGCGACGATGCGCGGATGCTCGGCGCGGAGGGTCAGCGCAAGGCCGACGCCGGCCGCCGGCCCCACGCTCACCTGCTCGGCCCGCAGGCCCAGTTCACAAAGGGTGCGGCGCAGGCACCAGACCAGGCCGCCATAAAGCTCCAGCGCGTGGCGCGCATCGGCCTCGGCCAGCGGCCCTTGCACCAGCACCACGTGCCAGCCGCATTCGGGCCAATGGCGGCGCGCCAGGTCGTCGCGGAGTTCGGCGGCGTCCATCACGCGGCCTTCGCCGGGGCGCGGGTGGCGTGCAGGGCGGCGGAAATGGTTTCGAAGGTCACGCCCTCGGCGGCGCGGACCACGCCCAGCAACTCGTCGGCGCCCCCGGCCGGGCCGGTGGCCCAGACCGCCCAGGCGCCGAAGGGCGCTTCATCTTCCGACCACGCGGCCAGCACCGGGCGCACCGAAAGGCCGCGGCGGCGGCGCAGCACGTGCAGCTGGTGGGCCAGCGCCTCCAGGCCGTCGAACCGCCGTTCGGCCTCGAACGCCTCGCCCCGTTCACCCGGAAAAAAATCGATCTCGCTGGCCGCCACGCGCGGAGCCCCCGGCCCCGCGCCGCTCGCCGATCAGGCGAACGCCGTTCGCGGGGTGAGGCAATGAAGAACCAATATGGTTCCTTTCGTCAAGCCGGAAACAACTATTTTGGTTCCATGCCCTCGACCGATTGCCGTTGACGCACTCCTGGACCGCGGCGAAAATGAATCATGAAACCGATTTTGGCCGCGGCGATTTGGATCGCTATGAGCTTCCCGGCGGCATCGCAGCCGGCGTGGTCGTTTAGGCAAAACAAGGATCCGATGACCGACAAGGTCACCGCACACGCCATTTTGACGGGCGATGTTGGCTCTCTTGGAGTTGGGTGCTCCGGAGCGGCTGGGTCCGACCCGGGCGTCAGCATTATCGTCGTGACAGATGAGTTTTTAGGGCAAGATATTTTGGGGCGGGGGCGTCCTGGCCGCGTGCGGTTTGACGATCGAAAGATGTCGGAGACCACTTGGCATTATGGTTCAAACGGCGCTTGGCCCGATGACGCGGAGACCGCTAATTTCGTAGCGCGGTTATTGGCCGCGCAAAAATTGGCAATTCAATTAACGACGTTCGAAGATCACAACGTGACGATCGCGTTTGATGCATCGGGCGGCCAGGACGCGCTTCGGCAGGTTTACGCCGCTTGCGGATATTCCCTTCCGGCGCCGAATTCAAATTAGTCGCCGCGAAGCGTTACGGCATAGACGCCTTTAATTTCGTTTAAAGGAAAACGAAGCGTCTCGGGCGGGTTCAACTGTTCGACGACCAGAAAACCGTTTTCCGAACGATTATATAACTTTACGTAATATTCGCCCTCTTTAGTCTCGATCACGCACCCATAACCCCGCCTGGGATAGCGATCCCGATCGTAGATAATAATTTCGCCTGGCTCTCCCCACGGAAGCATCGAATCGCCAGCCAATTGAAGCACGCCGGCGTTCGGACCGATCAATTGAAATAGGTCAATGGTTCGGCTCGGCTCTCCCGCGTCATAAATTTGAGGGCCAATCGAACCGGCCTGAACGCGACCCATTACCGGAAGCTCAAATCGACTGGCTGGCTCGCGCACGCCGGGCGCGGAATGTTCCTCATCTCCGGCTAGACGACGCACCTCCGTTTCCAGGGCGTGACGGTCGGCGTCGACCGCGCGCGCCAAACGCTCTTGAAGGTCAGACCGAAGCACGGCGTGGCGCTCGCCTGCCTCGTAGCGCCCCCAGGCCTGAGCCGTGATGCCCATGCGCTCCGCCGCTTCCGCCTGCGACAATTGCGCGCGTCGCCGTAACGCCAGAAGCGCACGTCCCGTCAGCTCGCGCTGGCTATCCGTAGAGACGGTTGGTTTCGTCATAGGACGCATAATGCGATCTGGACGAACCGAGGGAACATGGAACATGGTGTGGTGATATAAACCAAAACGGTTGCTAAACCAAAGGAATCGTTTCTAGACTGCCCGTCGATGAAAAATCGATGCCCCAATGCAGTGCCGCTGCCCCTTCCGCGGCTGACCACCTGGCTGTTGGAGCGAGGGCTCAGCGCCCGTGACGCCGCCGAAAGCCTAAACGTAACGCCGCAGGCGGTGCGTCGGTATTGTTTGCCGTTTGGCCATCGCGACCGACAAATACCTCGCGGTGACATCATGTCGAGAATTCACAAGTGGACCGGCGGTCAAGTCGGGCCGGCGGATTTTTATCCGCCTGAACTTTCCCAAGCGAACGAAAACTCTGCCAAAACAGTGGAGGTTGAGCCGTGAGCTGTAGGCCATCTGTGTTCCGCTTCGATGGCCCGCGCGCCCTGCCGGCGGCGCGGCTGACGGCCGATCTGCTGCGCGTGGCCAGCGCCGGACGCGGGCTTCAGGATCTGCTGCGGCGCATCGCGGATGACCCGGAACCGTTGCTGGCCATGTCGGACGATCCCGATGATCGTGTGGCCCTGGTGCAGGCGCGCGGCCGGCTCGACGCGGCGCGGCAGTTGATGGACGAGGCCGAGGCGCTCCTGCGCGCCCGCGCCTATCCCGCCCGGCTCGAGGCGGCGGAGAAATGAACCGGGGGCGCGCCATTGCCGCACGGCGCGCCTATATGCCGCCGATCGAGGCGCGCAGCCGTTGGAGCGTGCTCGTGCACGCGGCCATCGACATCGCCGATCGGGCCAGCGGCCTCGTTCTGGCCGAGCCACGGGCCGGCCGGCGCGGATCGGCGAGCGCGAGCCTATTTGATTTCGCGCACCTGCTGGTCGAGCGCGGGCGGCCCGTCTTTCCCGTCGAGGGCGCGACGCCGGCCATGATGGCCGAGGCCTTCCTGAAGGTGGCGCGGGCGTTTGTCGACGCCGGAACCCAGGAACGCCGCGAGACCTATGCCCCGGCCCTGGCGGCGATGGCCCGGGCGCTCGACGCCCTTCTGCACGACGACCGGCGTGAGCGCGCGCAGGTGTGGGCGGCGCATGCGGGAGATTTCGACTGATGCTGGGCCGCGAGGATCCCGATTGGGAACGCCGCAAGGTGCGCGAGCTGCGCGACCGTGGCGTTTCCTGGCAGCACATATCCGCCCAGCTGGGCCGCTCGCAGATCGACCTTCGCATGCTGTATGGCCAGCCAAGCGCGGCGCTTAGCGTTGGGTCCGCGCCGTCGCCGCCCAAGACGCCGGAGCCCGTTGCCAAGCCGGCCGGAGCCGCGCGCAATCACGGGGCGGCCATGGGCGCGGCGCTGTTGGCGCTGAGCGCCGGACAGCGGTGGCGCGCCTGCGATCTGGCCGAATGCTGCGGCGCGCACCAATCGCTGGCGCACTACCTCGCGCGGCGCGGCCTGGTCGAGAACGTCAGGCCCGGCTCGAACGTGGCGCTGTTCCAAATTACCCAGGCCGGCCGCGACCGGCTGGCCGAACTGATCCGGCGCGGCCTTGTGGTTGGCGCTCCATGAGCGACCGCCCGTCCGGATTCCTCGCCGTGATGGCCGATCGCGCGCCCACCGATGTGGACGACCTCGACTATTTCCCGACACCGCCCTGGGCGGCGCGGGCCGGCGGCGAGCTGATCAAAAGCATTGATCCCCAGGCGCGCACCGCGTGGGAGCCGGCGTGCGGCGGCGGCCATATGGCGCACGGCCTGGCCGACTATTTCGAGACCGTCTGGGGCAGCGATATCCACCCGCACGGCGACCATCGCCTGGGCGATTTCCTGAACCTCGATCCGGCTGAGGCGTGGCCCGAGGCCGACTGGATCGTGACCAATCCGCCCTTCGTGCGCGGCGAGGCCTTCGTGCGCGAGGGCTGGCGGCGCGCGCGACGCGGCGTGGCGATGTTGCTTCGCTTGTCTTTTCTGGAAGGCGTGGCGCGGCACAAACTACTTTACAAAGACTTGCCGCTCTATGCCTGCGCGCCGTTCGCCGAGCGCGTGCCGATGGTCAAGGGCCGTTGGGACCCGGCGGCCAGCAGCGCCACGGCCTATGCGTGGTTCGTCTGGTTCAAGCCGGGCCTGGGCGTCTGGCCCGCGCCGCTGCTGATGCCCATTCCGCCCGGCGCCCGCGCCCGGCTGACCCATTCCGCCGACGCCGAGACCTTCGGCGCGGCGGCCAACCAAACCCTCTTCGATGAGCCGCGCTGATGCAGACCGAGATCGCGATGTTTTCGCTCTGGCGCGGCCAGATGGCCGTGCGCGGTCGGCTGACCATGCGGCAGATTCTGGCCGACGTCGCCAGCGAGCGCGGCACGACACTTGACGCGATTCGAGGTCGCGAGACCGTGCGCGCCACGACGGTGATCCGCGATGAGTTCTACGCCCGCGCCAACGACGCCGGCCACGCCTATGCGGCGATCGGCCGGCTGCTGGGCCGCCACCACACCAGCGTGATGGCCGGCGCGCGCCGCCATCGTCGCCGCCAGGCCTGCGCCGGATGAGCCTGCAGGCGCTTTCCGCCGCGCTGTCGTCGCGCATCGACGAGCTCGGCCTGTCGTGCGCCCAGCGGTTCATCCTGTTCCTGCTGGGCAACTGGGCGAACGAGGACGACGTCGCCTTTCCGTCGATCCGGATGCTGACCCGCAAGACGGGTCTGAGCGAGCGCGGCGTGCAGGTGGCGATCAACCATCTGATCAAATTCGGCCTGGTGGAACGCATCGAACGGGCCGTTCCGGGGGAGCGTCAGAAGTCGAATTTCTACCGTCTTTCGTTCGTCGAAACCGCCGCGACCCCCGCACTCAGTGCACCCATATCCCCGCACTCAGTGCACCCCACCCCCGCACTCAGTGCACCCCTCACTACGTTAGACACGAAAATAGATACTACAGATGCTGACGCATCTGGCGCGGGCGCGCGCGCGGCGGCGTTCGATCGGTTGAGATCGGGCTGGGCCCGGGTTTCGCCGGGCCGTCTGGCGCCGCGGATGGCCGAGGCGGCGTTCGAGGCGGCCTGCGAGCGGTGCGAACCCGATCGGCTCGCCGACGCCGGGCTGCGCTACCTCGCCGAAGATCCCGACGTGAAACGGCTCGGCACGGCGATTCGGCTGGATCGCTGGCTGGACGAGGCGCGGTTCGTCGGCTGGCTGACCTCGGCGGGCGATCCGCCGCCGCGATCGGTGTCGGCGGCGCGGCGCTGGTCCGGTCCGGAGAAGATCCGCGACGTGCTGACCGAGGTCGCCGGCGCGCCGTTCGTCGCCAGCTACCTCGATCCCGCCGAATGGGACGCCTCGACGAACGCCATTCGCGCCGCCACCGGCATCGGCCTGGGCGCGCTGCAACAGTTCCGCCTGCTGCTTTCACGTCACGGCGTCGAGCGGATCGAGAAACGTGCGAGCCAATCTGGGGGATGAGTCGTGATCCACACACCGATGCCGACCGAGCCCCGCTGGTACATCGTCCAGACCAACGTGCGCGAGGAAGTGCTGGCGCGGTCTTCGATGCGCGCCGAAGGGCTCGACGTCTATCTGCCGATGATGATCAAGCGCAACCGCAAGGGTGAAACCTACGGCTCGGCGCTGTTTCCGGGCTATCTGTTCACGCGGTTGTCGATCGGTGCGGTGGGCTGGTCCAAGGTCTACTCATCACGCGGCGTGAAGTGCGTGCTCGGCACGGGCGGCCGCCCGACCTGCGTCGCGACACGGATCATCGACGAGATCAAGGCGCGCGAGACCGAGGGGTTCATCCAGCTCGGACTGGCCGAACCGGCGCGGTTCAAGCCCGGCCAGGCGGTCACGGTCAGCAAAGGCCCGTTCGCCCGGCTCGATGCGATTTTCGTTGAGGCCGTTGACAAGCGCCGATGCCACATCCTAATCCAGCTTCTCGGCGATTCGCAGCGAATCGCCACCGCTGAACTGGCGCACATCGAGTGAGCGCCAGTGCGGATGCCATTCAGCCCCAGGCTGAATGATGCCGATCCGGCCCCCTTCATTTTCGCCACGTCCGGCCCAGACCGCGACGGCTTACGACCGCGAACGCCGTTCGCTCAGCCCCACCCGCAAGCTCTACGCCACCGCCCGCTGGCGCGCCGTCCGCGCCGCGCAACTCCGCGCCGAACCGCTCTGCCGGATGTGCCGCGCCCGCGGCGTCGTCACCCCCGCCACCACCTGCGATCACGTCGAACCGCATCGCGGCGACGTCGAGGCCTTCTGGTCCGGCCCGTTCCAGTCTCTCTGCACCGCCTGCCACTCCAGCGCCAAGCAGCGGGCCGAAGGGATGGGGGGTCAAAGTCCCTAAAACTGGCGCGGCTGAACAC
>Ga0007859_1000072_pt1 | contig 26459 bp, 60 predicted proteins | sample CryBogCBH27Jul07_FD_71222 | JGI IMG/M metagenome (GOLD analysis project Ga0007859, IMG submission 71222) | Freshwater microbial communities from Crystal Bog, Wisconsin, USA - CBH27Jul07 | ecosystem: Environmental > Aquatic > Freshwater > Lake | place: Crystal Bog, Wisconsin, USA | collected...
TATCAAACCAGACAACTGGAAACAGACCATAGAAGTCAATCTAATGGGTGTTGTTAATGTGTGTCGGTTTGCCGTTCCCATCTTAAAAGCAAATGGTAAGGGTAAGATCATCATCCTATCGGGTGGTGGTGCTACTCAACCCATGCCTAATTTCTCAGCGTATGCAGCATCAAAGGCAGCTGTCGTTAGATTCGGCGAGACACTAGCAGAAGAGCTGAGGGAATTTAACATTGATGTTAATTGTGTTGCTCCAGGATCATTGAATACTGACTTTATGGAACAGGCAATTGCCGCTGGCCCAGAGCTAGCGGGTCAGTCATTTTATGATAGGATGATAAAGCAACAACAAGAGGGTGGTGCTGATATCAATATAGCTGCTGAGTTGTGTTACTTCCTAGCATCAGAACAGAGTGATGGATTAACAGGTAAATTAGTAGCAGCCCAGTGGGACGACTGGAAAAATATGGATAAATACAATACGACTGGTGATTTATATACATTAAGAAGAGTGAATAAACAATGAATATAGCTATAGTAGTATGTGGCCTTGTAGGTAACAAGAGAGCAAAACAACTGGCTGGTTGTAAGTTAGTTGCCGTCCACGATATAAACAAACAAAAATGCATTGACTTAATTTCCGCAACAGGTTATACTGATTGTGTGATAGAAAACGACTGGAAGAATGCCGTTACCCGAAACGATGTTGATGTTGTCATCGTTGCTACAATGCATAATATGTTAGCAGAGATTACGATCGCAGCATTAGAAGCAGGTAAACATGTATTGGTTGAGAAGCCAGTCGGTAAAGATATTGAAGACATCAACAATATCATCCTAGCAGCAGATAAAGCTGGTAAGATGGTTCGTGTTGGTTTCAATCATCGCTACCATCCTGCTATGATGAAAGCAACCAAGCTGATCGAACAGGGATACATTGGTGATATCATGTATATCCGTGCTCGCTACGGGCATGGTGGTCGCGTAGGATACAACAAAGAATGGCGTGGTGACCCTAAGTTGGCTGGCGGTGGTGAGCTGGTCGAACAGGGTATTCATATCATTGACCTCGCTCAGAAGTTCTTGGGTAAATTTACTGATGTAAAGGGTTTCGCCGAGACATTCTATTGGGATCAGGTGTTGGATGATAATGCTTTCCTAACACTGCGTAACGATAAGAAACAGACAGCATTCATTCATGTAAGCTGTACCGAATGGAAGAATACCTTCTCGTTTGAGATCTACGGCAAGAAGGGTAAGCTAGAAGTCAATGGTCTTGGCGGTAGCTACGGTATTGAGACTCTCAAGTATTATGAAGTCAGACCAGAGATGGGCCCACCACATACAACTATCTGGGAATACCCACAGGAAGATAAGTCTTGGGAACAAGAGATCATCGAATTTATGGAAGATATTAGAACTAACAGAACACCAGAAGCAGGACTACAGAGTGCTAGGAATGCTTGGGAAGTAATCAACATAATCTATGGAGCAAGTAAATAATGGCTATCGAGAAAAGATTATTGTTAACAAGATTGGCTAACTGCCCTGTGCTTAATCTTGGTGAATACACATATGGTATGCCGCAAGGATTGGTGTTAGAATTTGGCGTTCACGTTGGTAATACTATCAGAGCAATCTCTCATTTTACTGATCGACCAGTGTTTGGCTTCGATTCCTTTGAGGGATTGCCAGAAGATTGGTCTGGTGCTGGTGGTGTAAAGAAAGGCCATTTCGCCTGTGAGATCCCAGAAAATCTCAGACACAATGTGGTTCTTGTAAAGGGTTGGTTCGAGGATACACTGGGCCCATTCTGTAAGGCAATGAACCATAACAAAGTTGCTTTCGTTCATATTGACTGCGACATTTACTCTGGTGCTAAGACTATCTTTGGTGAGTTGACCAAGGCAGATATGTGGCAAGATGGTAGCGTTATTGTATTTGATGAGATTGCTGGCTATCCTGGATGGGAAGAAGGCGAGTTCAAAGCATTCAATGAGTTTCTTGATGCTACTGGTTGGAGATGGAAACTGTTAGGTATTCATGGCGGTAACAGAGCAGACCTAGACCAAGGTGGTGAAGTTAAGTGTGCCTTTAAGATCTTTAAGTGAGAGTAAAATGGAAAATAACTTTGATCTAATAGAACAGAATGAAGCAGGTAAGAATGCAAACGGCGGAACCGAACTATTCATGCGGTTCCTCTATGGTGGTAGAATTCCTCGTGAGTTGTTAGTCAATACTCAGATTATACCTGGACGTATCAGAGAATTAGATTCGTCAAAGATTCGCGTATTAACATTACATGATCTACCAGAAGATCCTGAATGTCAGAAACTGAAGGACGCTCATTTCCGTAAGAAATTTCATAAGATAGTATTCATCTCAAACTGGCAGTATCAACGGTTCAGAGATATTTTACGTGTTCCCTATTCAACAGAACATACTGTTATTGAAAATGGTTTAGAGCCAATAGATGTTGATATTGATAAGAAACCAGATGTTGATGATGTCGTTAATATCTGTTACATTACTACACCTCATCGTGGCCTAGAACTATTGGTACCGATGTTTGAGATGTTAGCCAAGGAAGATAAGAAGATACACCTACACGTTCACTCTTCCTTCAATATGTATGGCTGGCCCGATGCTGATAAGCCATACGAAAAACTATTTGATACATGTAAGAGTCACCCACAGATTACATATCACGGATATACTGAGTTCAACCAACTTAGAGGGATGATGAAAGACTATCATATCTGTGCCTATCCTTCTATCTGGGAAGAGACTGCCTGTCGTTCTATCCTAGAAGCAATGAGTGCTGGTATGTTGTGCGTTCATCCTAACTTTGGTGCATTGTTTGATACGACTGGCGGCATGAATTTTATGTATGATGGTTCTGCTGATAAGAGACAACATGCTGATATGTTTGGCGAACACCTCTATTCTGCTATCATGGCTGTTAGAACTAAGTCTGATGCTGTTCGTTCTCGTCTGTTGTTTAACAAGTCATATGTTGATACACGCTATCATCCTGACCTAGCAATCAGCCGCTGGAACAGAATGCTTGGTGATCTAAACGATAAGTATGATACACCAGAAAAGAGAAAACTAGAAACACAAATGTTCTCATACAAGGTAGGATAATGATCTTAACAAAGACTCCATTACGTATCAGTTTCTTCAGCGGTGGCAGCGATCTGCCATCGTTTTATTCTAAGGAAGATGGTGCTGCTCTCTCTGTTACTATAAGCAAATACATCTATGTCATGGTTCATAAGACACCTCACCTCGGTGTTAAAGTGATGTACGATCAGATTGAAGAATTTCCTGATGTTGAGGCAATGCAAACAAACATTACCAGCGAGACATTGAAGTACTTCAACATTGAGAAAGAAATAACAGTAGCATCTATATCTGATATTCTATCTAAGGGATCAGGTCTAGGATCATCATCTGCTTTTACCGTTGGTCTGATTAATGCATTATCAGCAAGTAAATGGGGTGTTGCCTCTAATGGTTACCTAGCAGATATTGCCTGCGAGATAGAGATGAATAGATGTAACTATCCCGTAGGAAAACAAGACCAGTATGCTGCTGCTTATGGTGGGCTGAACCTATTTCGTTTTAGAAAAAATGGTGAGGTATCAGTAGACCATACAAATGTTTCCCTTTCTACCCTAGGCAAATTAGAATCAAATCTAATGCTAGTATATAGTGGAAAGGGCAGATCAGCAAATAGTATCTTACAGAAACAATCAGCAGCAATGAGTGATGCTGATAAGTTCAATCTAGTAAGACGTAGCAGAGACAAAGCATTTACTGGTCTTGAATACCTGCGCAATGGTGATGTTGACTCTTTTGGTGACCTATTACATGAGGCATGGCTAGATAAGAAAGGAGTAGTCAGCGAGATAACACAAGACTACTTCGATGACGTGTATCAAAATATAAGAATAGCTGGAGCAATTGGTGGTAAACTACTTGGTGCTGGCGGTGGTGGTTTCTTTATATTCTATGTTACTCCTGATAAACAAGAGCATGTCAGACATCATATTGAAAACTATACTTCATGTAAAGTGTATGACTTCAAATTCACTGATCGTGGATCCCAAATAGTTTCAATTTGCTAAATAATAGTGCTTGACTTATTACGAGAAAAGCATTATTATAATCATAGGTAAAACATATGGATAATGTAATCAAGTTTCCTAAGAACAACATTAATCCTTCGTTCGTTCCCAACGATCTGAACGAGATTGATGAAAGAATGCAAATGATAAAGTTCCAACATATCATTGAGACTCTTGAGACTATTCTACCTACACTATTCCAGCAGATTGAACTTGCTGGTTTCAATATAAACGACGAAGAAGATATATCTATTAAAGATGGTGCGTTTGTGATAGAAGCAATTAGATCATTCCTATGTAAGACGCATGGTATAGACCATCCGTTTCAGACAATAGCAGAGGAAGTATTTGAGCGAACAAGCGATACTACCTTTAGAATTATTGATAAGCTGAATGTTACACTTAAAGAAGACATGATGGAGAAAGGAACCAGCTAATAACTGGTTGTTATAATATGATTATTGTTGACCTCAATCAAGTAATGCTGTCTAATCTACTAATGCAATTGGGTAATCATACAAACGCTCAACTAGAAGAGAACATGGTACGCCATATGGTTCTCAATTCATTACGTTCTTATAGGCAGAAGTTCGGTAGTGAATATGGTGAGTTGGTGATTGCTTGTGATAACACCAACTACTGGCGTAAACAGGTTTTCCCATATTATAAGGCGAACCGTAAAAAGAATCAAGAGAAATCTGAGCTTAACTGGCAATCAATCTTTGAGTGCATGAATAAGATTCGTGCTGAGCTCAAGGAGTATTTCCCATACAAAGTAATTGATATTGAATCAGCTGAGGCGGATGATATCATTGCCACACTCGTGAAAGAGTTTAGCGAGTTTCCAGCCCAAGATATCCTAATCTTATCTGGTGATAAAGACTTCATTCAATTACATGTGAATGATAACGTAAAGCAGTATGATCCAGTACGTAAAAAGTATATCAAACATGCTGATCCTGTACGTTACCTCAAAGAGCATGTATTAAAGGGAGACTCGGGCGATGGCGTACCTAATGTGCTTTCTAATGACAATTGTTTTGTTGTTGGTGAGCGTCAGAAGCCATTGACTCAAAAGAAGATTGATGCTTTGTTAGATACAGATATTGATGAAAAGCATCCTAACTATCGCAATTACATGCGAAACAAACAACTGATTGACCTAAGTATGGTTCCTATTGATATTTCTATGAAAGTGATGGAATCATATGATAGTCAGTCATCAAAAGGTCGTGAGAAATTACTTAATTATTTTATCGTGAACAAACTGAAACATTTAACAGAACATATTTCGGAGTTTTAATAATATGGCAACTAGAGTAGGCGTGGCCGAGTTCTTAGAGAAGGTAAGTAAACTAGGAACAGAACAAGAAATGATAGATGCGCTCAAATTTAATGATAGCGTAATCTTGCGAATGGTGCTTCAGGGAGCATATGATCCCGCAGTAAAATGGTTGTTACCTGAAGGTAGACCACCATACAAAGTAAATGATCTAGTAGATCAAGAGAATGTATTCATTCGCGAACACCGTAAGCTGACCTATTTTGTTGAGGGATTCTATCCTAATCTACCTCAGACCAAGCGCGAACAGATGTTTATTGAATTGTTAGAGACGATAGCACCAGCCGATGCTGAAATGTTATGCGCGATCAAAGATAAACAGTTTCCTTGGCCTAGAATCACAGAAGAAGTTGTAAGAACAGCATTCCCTGATATGATACCTACACCAATGGAACCAAAGTTGGTTTTGCCTACACCAAAAAAGAAGTTATCCGACAAAGTAAAGGAGATCACTGGTTAACATGTCTAAGTCTAAGAACACAAGGTATAACAATCATAATGATGATCGTGATTATATTGATGGTGATGATGTTAGAAGGGAACGTAATAATAAACGAGATAAGCGACTGTCTCGCGCTATTAAGACCAAGAACATAGATCAATTGCTTGAGTTGGAAGAATACAACGAGGAACAATATAGTTATGCCAACATATACGTTCGTTAACAATGATACTGGTGATTACTTTGAAGAATTCATGTCAATGAGTGAGTTAGATAATTATCTAAAAGCAAACCCAAATGTAACACAAACGATTGGTGCAGTGAACCTAATATCTGGTGTGCCTAAGAAACCAGATGATAGCTTTAGAGACATTCTAAGAAACATCAAAAAGGGTAACTCTAAAGGATTTACAAGGAGCACGATCAATACTTTCTAGGAATATTAAATGGTTCAACCCCCAAGAATATCAAGAAAAGAAAAAAGAAAACAACAACAAGAGGGTAATAATAAGAACGATAACAGTGTAAAACTGAACTTCAAACTAAGAAACATTGAACCGTTAACGGAGAATCAAAAGAGAACGTTTGAAGCATACTATGAAGGCAAGAACCTAATGTTACATGGTATTGCCGGAACGGGTAAGTCCTTTATCGCTAACTATCTAGCAACCAAAGAGATACTAGAAGAGAATAGCAGATATAAGAAACTAGTAATCGTTAGATCAGTGGTACCAACTAGAGATATGGGCTTTCTACCAGGAAGCAATAGAGAGAAGACCAAGGTATATGAAGCACCATATCAGGCAATCTTTACTGAGTTGTTTAATAGGGGTGACGCTTATGAATACCTCAAGCAACGAAACATTGTTGAATTCATTAGCACATCGTTCATTCGCGGTATAACATTGAATGATTGTATTGTTGTCGTTGATGAGATAGCAAATCTTACATTACATGAGCTTGATTCTGTTATCACTCGTGTTGGTCGTAATTGTAAGATACTATTCTGTGGTGATTTTAGACAATCAGACTTCACCAAAGAACATGAAAAGAATGGGCTGGTTGACTTTATGAAAATAATAGATAGAATGAAGTCGTTCGAATTTATAGATTTCGACGAGAACGACATAGTTAGATCAGCAATGGTGAAGGAATATATAATTGCAAAAGATAGACTCAAAATCGTCGCATAACTTTGACCTACAACTATTACCAAAGTCAAAGATAGTACGAGAAGTAATAAACGGAAAGCGCCATTATGTAACACCTGATGGCGTTTTCCCATCTGTAACGACTGTACTTGGTAGAGTACAAGATAAGACAGCATTGAACGAGTGGCGTGCTAGAGTAGGCGAAGCAGAAGCCAATAAGATAAGCACTCAAGCAGCAAACAGAGGTACAGCAGTACATGATATGCTTGAGAAATACGTCAAGAGAGAAGACTATCAAGTAGGCCAGATGCCCGCCAACAAATTGATGTTTGACTCTATTAGATCTGTACTAGACAAGAACCTAACCAAAGTATACGGTATAGAGTATCCACTCTGGTCTAAGCGATTGTATACTGCTGGAACTACTGATATGATTGGTGAATACAATGGAGTAACAAGTATTGTTGACTTCAAGACCAGTCGTAGACTCAAGGAAGAGAGTTGGATCGAGTCATATTTCCTACAATCAACAGTATATGCTATGATGACCGAAGCAAGGACTGACCTAATAGTTCCTCAGATCGTAATCATTATTGGTGTTGATGATGAACCAGAGCCACAAATATTTGTGAAGTCTTCCTATGACTTCCGTGATAAGGTTCAAACCATTTTCAAAAAATAATTTAATTTTTTCAAAAAAAGTGGTTGACTTTTTTTAGCACATTCACGTATGATGATAATATGATGAATGAGGGAAAGCAAATGACAAACCAAGAGATCGCTAAGTCAATCCGCCATAATCTGTTCGCTGAACGTGACAATCTGAAGGAGGCGTTTGATTATGCCTTTAAGACATTCCGTACGCTTGGCGCCAATGAACTGGCGGCGACCACGGCATTGTTCGTGGTGCTGAATACGCTCGCAAATGAATTAGAGAAAAGTGAAAAAACTGTTTGACTTTTTTTCAAAATGAACGTATGATGATAATATGATGATGAAGCAAAGGAAGAGCGATATGAGCGGCATTGAAATCCTGATCGGCGACCACCAAGGTATCTATATCCCCCAACAGTTTGCCATGTATCACGAGGATATGGATAATGTATCCGCCGAAGATATGGAAATCCTTAAGACTGGCCCAGACCACGAACACTACTGGGAAGCATGGGATTCCGTGCTTCAGAATGCCACGGCAACCCATAACGGTAATGTGTGGCGTCTGTACCAAGACGGTGATCTGTTTGCCGTATGCTATGAGCTGATGACCGATCAGGAGTATAAAGATTTTTTCGGCGAGGAGCGATAATTTTTTCAAAAAAACTATTTGCTTTTTATCAGGAAATGACCTATACTGATAATATGATGATGGAGGGAAATGATATGTATACTTTTGTGATCGGCGTATATGAAGCTGGCGTATTCCGTGATGACCGAACCAACCGATTGTTAAAATATGAGACAGTCCGTGCTCGTACCCCAAAAGACGCTCTGAACCTAGTCAAAGATATGTATACAATCAGTATTACCCCAGTAGGTAATATATCCTATTCAATCCTTCGCTCTGATTATAAGGAAATAGCATAATGGCTACTCGTTCTTTCATTGCTATCTATGACCCCCAAGACCCATCAATCATCAATGGTATCTATTGCCATTATGATGGCTATGTTAGTGGCGTCGGTGCTATGTTACTTAAACATTACAATAATCAGTTTCTGGCAGATATGTTAGTTTACAATGGTGATATTAAGATTCTGGCTGCTAAGATATCTGATTGTGATATGTCCTATACCGTAAAGAACCCTTTCTGTCAGTATGTATCAGAAAAAGAACTATTAGAAGAAGCAGAAGACCAAGGTATTGAATATGTATACCTGTATACTAATAGTGAATGGAAAGTGTATAGAGTATTAGACCGAAACAAATGGGAATCAGTCTCTGATATACTCCAGGAAACCAAACAATATGCCTAATATACTATCATTCATCAATACACCAGAACAAGAACGTAAGAATAGAATCAAACTATCACTTGCTGCATATGCATATGAGTTCGATAATAACTCTATAATGAGTGATGGTGACTTTGATGAACTGTCTAAATGCATTGATGTTACTATGCCTACTACTGAAACATACCATACTAAGGAGCAACTACTAAGATATACTGCTCTTGATGCCTTCTTTATTAAGGAATTCCAAGCAGATACTGGTCAATGGATACATAAACACCCAGAACTACCAGTACTTGCTGCTCTCTATACTAAGCTGTATAAGTCAAATACTCGTAAACGTAGGAAGAAAACAAAATGAAAACATCATCATCTCGGAATTCCTCGATTAAATCCATCAAACCTATTGGCTCTAAGCGTAAGATTGCTAAGATTGGCAGTATTAAACCAATTAAACCACGGGGTAAACGGTAATCTATAGTGGTATTCACTAAGATATACTGATACTGTAGTGTTTTCCACTAGTAAATGGCGTGTATTTAGTGTGGCTTTAAATCCCCTTTATTTAAATGGTGGCGTGTCGTGTTCTGGTCGTGTCTGTGCGAAAAAAAATAAAAAAAGATAGAAATAGTGGTTGCTTTTTTTCGTGATGTGGCGTATGATGATAATATAAGTTGAAAAGGAAAAACCAAATGACCGCCATTGAAATTCTTCGTCTCGCTGCTACCACCCAATTCCGTCCTTTCGATAAAGCCGATTGGATGAGCTTTGCTGGCTGTAACTCACAAAACCCACTGATCGGTGAGGCGGGTAATTATATTGTCATTATAGACGACGAAGTCATTGCCGTCCTAGACGAAGATAACAACGAATTCTCCGTTGAGGTTTCTCTCGTTCAAAAATAAAATAGTGCTTGCTTTATTTCTGATCTTAGGGTATGATGAATTATAGTTTGAAAAAGGAAAAGTGTTATGCAAACGATTCAGTATAATGGTGTTACCTACCCCATCACCCAAGACTTTCTTCTTGCTGTTGCTGAGCTTGATGGTCGTCTAGTAGATAATGATGGTGAGTTCGCGGTAGAATTTCCCACCCATGACGAGTCAGATCTATTCGAGTGGTTCCTCGAGGATGGTGCTATTAATCTTAGCTGGGGCGATGATGACGGCCAGCCAAGCGAGATGGATGAGTGGCTGGATTTTGATCCTGACTGCTAAAAATAGTGCTTGCTTTATTTCATTGTCTAGGCTATGATGAATTATAGTTTGAAAGGGAAAAGCAATGGCTGAGTATGGATATCAGTATACCGAAGAAGAACTCGTGTTGATGCGGGCACTGTTTGATGATAGTCGCACTGACCGACCCGAATTATTCAAAGCCATTGCCGAGAGCACAGCCAAGACTCAGGCTGAACGGTCTCAATATAAGAGCTTCATTCAGGGTCAGGTCAGACGTTTAGAGGAGCGAGCAGCACAGCTTGGCTTCATTAAACTGAACGTAGCACCACATGATATCCAGGACTTAGAGCTTTACTTAAATGAGCTCTTGGGGTATATTGCCTTCAAGGAAATCGTCGACGAATATCACAGCTACTAGAAAAAAAAGAGCAGCCACCGAGAGAAAGTGGTTGCGTTTTATCCCAGTCTAGGGTAAGATGATAATATAAGTTGAAAAGGAAGCTACTATGACCGAAGATATCTTGGAATTCGTTGCTGGCGTGGCCCTGTTGGCTATCACTCTGTTCGCCCTCACCCCAGCATTCTGGTTGATGATCCAGTCTCTCGGGCGAGCGATCGGAAAATAGTGCTTGCTTTATTACTGGTATTACCGTATAATCATATTGTGATGATGATAAATGGAGAATGTGAATGTCTAAACGTGCAGTAATGGTCGCAGTGATCAATGACAATCAAGACAAGCCATATGAGACTGTGGTGCAGATGATTGCTGATGCTGTATCGATCCCAATGACGAATGCCCGAGGTGCCTATCGGTTCCTCGTCAAGAACGGACTGGCTAATGGATCGCTGGATAATATCCCAGCTCGTACCAAGAAGCCCAAGACCGTCACCCTAGCGTCGATCCATAAGAAAGTAGCACAGAAGTATCGTGAGAAGGCAGCAGCGAAAGCTGTAGTCGATCCTGAGATCAAGGCACGTAACCTGGCAAAGCTGCGGATGGCTGGTGAGTCATTCGTGAAGCGTCCGAAGGAAGTAGTGCAGCTCCGCGAGCAGGTCAAGGACATGTATCGTGAGATCGACGAGCGTAAGGAACTGCAGGACGAGCTGCGTGCTAACATCCCATCGTCACTGCATCGTGATCTTGGACTAGTCTGATATTTGTTGTGTTGATAACGACTTGGTGGGGCTTCGGCTCCACTTTTTTTTTAGAAATACTGCTTGCTTTTTTTCAGCATCCGAGGTAAGATGATAATATGATGATGAAGGAAAATGATATGCTGACGATCGAGATGATACTTCCCCGCCACTGGGCATATGCTCTCAACTATGGTGAGATGGATGGTCTCGATGAAGACGAGATCAAGTCCATTGAAGAGTTCCAGCAATGGATGATTAAGGAATATGGTGGATGCTGGTGCCTCGAGGTCTCTGGTGACTACTGGTTCTCGAAGTTCCATGATGCATCTGAGTGGGTGCTTCCCTGCGACGTTTCCACTTTCACATTTGACATTACACCGGAGTAAGCCATGAGAGAAGAGACACTCGAGCGCCTCTATGAGAAACAGATGGATCACCTAGACAGCGATCTCATGAAGAATCTCCTGACTCAGGAGCAGTATGAGCAGAGGGTCGCGAATCTTGACAGGTGGCTGGCTTCTTGGCAGGGACTGATCTGGACCAGTCGGTCGACCGACTTCGACGTGTCGGTGCGCACCAAAAAATAATTAAAATAATCGCTTGCTTTATTTCACGAATCGGCGTATACTCTTAATATGATGATGAAGGAGTTGAAAATGACAGTATCTGAAGCAAGAGTGATTATCGAACGTGTCCGCGAAGAGAATGGCTTCGGCCTCCTGGAGCTCCTTGAAATTATGCATGATGAGCGCGAGGCTGGTAAGGATTTCTTCAACAGCATCTATTCCAAAGAAGAGCGTCAGGCGTATGACGTGATGATGACTGGTTTCTATCAATTGTTCCATGGAGCTTGATATGTTTGTATATGTTTTGACTTCCGCTACTGCATATGAGGGTGAAGATCTCGTCGGTGTGTATTCCGATCTGCCATCAGCCCAATTCGCTGCAGGCCACTATGCAGCTCGTTCTGAACGGGACGATCGCTCCGAGGGGTACTGTGCAGGTGGCGATTACTACAACGTCTATTGTGTAGAGGTCGGTCGTGCAGGTCGCTGGTACACCGATGAAGATGTGGTCTGGTCCTCAGGAGAATGATATGACCGATTATGATACACGCCATGGTGGTGCATATGATCGTGGTGGCGCCGATGCCTACTATGGTCGTGCCTTCGATCCTCACTATTATGTTGGTAGCAGTGAGAAGTCCCTTCGCATAAAGATCGATGATCCTGACAGCGAAGATTGGAAGGCATATGCTGCAGGCTTCCGTGATACTGTAGAGGCTGGCGACTTCAAGGATTGGGGCTGAGAATGGCTAAGTTGGTATACTGGATCTGCGATGTTCGGGAAGATTCGAAGTGTTACAATATCCGTGCTCGCACCAAGAAGGCAGCTGTCAAGCGTCGCGAGGAGCTCGGTCCCTGGAACTACGACGAGCCAAGGAAGCATGTAATCGAATACATCAATACCTACGACCTGATGGATATCTGCCTGAGTGAAGCGCGAGGATACGAGTGATGGAATCTTTCTTACGTCTTATTATGAATATCTTGATCGTGTGGTGCTCGATCTATTTCGTCGAGTGGCTGTGCAACGGAGACTTCCAGCGCGAGGTCGTCTATCTGTTTGCACTAGTGATGGTCGATCTGATGATGCTGCGCCAGTCATGAGAGTCACTTTCAGTGCCTTTACTCAGGGTGGAGCGAATCGTATGGCGATGGTCTATAAGAAGGCAGGATGGAAGATCCTGAACGTCCCCGTCCTTAATGAGAAGACTACATTATGGGAATGGAGCATGGAAAAAGCCGATTGACTTTTTTCAAAATATGACGTATACTTATTATAATGAATACTTGCCTAGAGGAGATAAACATGGCTCATGAGATTGAAATCGTCGATGGTGTTGCAAAGATGGCCTATGCAGGGGACGTTCCCTGGCATGGTCTTGGTGTTCGAGTCCCTGATGACGTGACCCCTGAACAGATGCTTCAGGCTGCAGGTCTAGACTGGACCGTAGAGAAGATCCCTGGATTCGCCACTATCAATGGCGTCCAGACTCCCATCGACCGTTCTGCACTGGTTCGCTCCAGTGATCATAAGATCCTCGATGTGGTGTCCGATGACTGGAATCCCGTTCAGAATCGCGAGGCATTCGAGTTCTTCAATGACTTCGTTGCTGCAGGTGATATGGATATGCATACGGCAGGTTCACTGAAGGACGGTCAGATCGTCTGGGGTTTGGCGAAGGTCAAGGAGAGCTTCGAGCTCTTCAAGGGAGATCGTGTTGAGGGATATCTGCTCTTCTCGAACTTCCATCGTTATGGCAACTCGACGACCGTTCAGTTCACACCGATCCGTGTCGTATGCAATAACACCCTGACGCTCTCGCTCAATACGAAGGTCGAGAACATGGCGAAGATCTCTCACCGTCGCGTATTTGACGGAGACTCAGTGAAGGAGATGCTGGGAGTCGCGAAGCACAAGCTCGCTGCATACAAGGAGATGGCAGCATTCCTTGGTGATCGTCGCTACAATGACGAGAACATCGTAGAGTACTTCACACGGGTCTTCCCTGTGGCTGGCTCTAAGAAGGACATGTCAAAGAACGCCGAGCTGGCATTCCACGTCTTGGAAGAGCAGCCTGGGACGGAGTTCGCTCCAGGGTCTTGGTGGCAGGCGTTCAATGCAGTCACCTACCTGACGGATCACTTGGCAGGTCGCTCTGCTGACAATCGCCTCCAGTCAGCATGGTACGGTCAGAACAAGGGAGTCAAGACTCGTGCTCTTGAGTTGGCCGTCGAGATGGCGGAGGCTGCGTAATAGAATGAGTGGATATCGGAGTAAGGTAAAAATGGCTGATTCCCGTTGGGATGATTATGATGTCGCGCATGGGCATACGCTCGAGCTCTCAGTAGAGACTTGTGATAGGCTGTTTCGTGATATCTTGGTTCAGAATTATCGTGACAATCTTGGTGAGATCGCCGAGCTAGAGTCAAAGGATAGCCTCGGTCACTGGGAGATTCGAGATCTGATTGAAATGATAGAGCGCTCCAGGGCAATGGAAGTCTTGATTAAGTACTACTTTCCTGAGAGCGAGTATATCGGAATCATCGGCAATCAATTCGATCCGAATGAGGAAGACGAGTATGAGATCGATCTTTTGCGTAGTATGAGAGAGGGTAAGTTTCGATGAGTGATGCTGGTACCATAGCCGAGAGGCTTCACAACATCGAGATCCTCCAGAGAAAGATGATGGATCGTATCATTGCACTTGAAGATGTTCGAGATCAGAAGTCTGAGCCTGACTGGCGGGCGATCGCTAGTGGCTTTAATGGAGGTCAGTCAGCAGAAAACCTGATCTCCAATAAGCATAGAGAGATCGAAGAGCTCAAGCGGACTGTCAATCAACAGTCAGCATCTATGCATAATCTGTATACCCAGAACCAGGAGCTCGAGAAAGACAAAAAGTACTGGGAGGAGCAGGTCGAGAGGCTGCAAAAGGCATATGCTGATATCAGATGGCGCTTCGACAATCAGCTACTCGTTGAGAAGCAGACCGCTCGTAAGTGCTTCGACATAGTCAATAGGATCAAAAACGAGCCAAATAACCCGATCGAATCCCAGATCAAGAAAGCTCCGCACAAGTGGTGGATCGTCTGCGAGGACATCGAGAAGGCAATTAAGAAGGAATTTGATTTATGAAAGCATTCAGCGTGGTGGTATTCGACATCGACGGAACGATCGCCAACAACGAACACCGTCGCAAATGGCTTGAACAATCTCCAAAGGACTGGAAGCGGTACAACGAGGGGATGGCTGAGGACGGGGTTTACCACGACATCGTTCACCTGATGTCCCAGCTCTACTACAACAACAAGATCATCCTTTGCACTGGTCGCGAGGAGACTTTCCGCGAAGTTACTGAAGAGTGGCTGGAAAAGAACGATATATCTGAGTACGTCGACGACATCTACATGCGTCCTGCTAAGGACTACCGCTCAGACGCAATCGTCAAAGTAGAGCTGCTAAAAAAGATCACTTATGACTATGCCAGTCCATGGCTCTGGATCGACGATCGTCAGCAGGTTGTCGATGCAATCCGTGCTGAGGGGATCCGTGTCCTTCAGGTTGCTCCAGGAGACTTCTGATGGCTAGATTATTATCAATCAAATGGATTGGCTTTGCGGGTCATCCTCGTGATTGGTTTTATTGGAACATCAGTAGGTTCAATTCTGGTTATCCTTATACTAGTTATAGGTTGGGTCCATTCTTAATTAAGAGATGGTGGAGGTGAGTGATGGGAATGTTTGATAAGCCAAAGAAATATAAGATCGACTTGATCCAGGACAGCGACACCAAGGAGATCGTCTATGGGTTGTATGTCTGGAGAAACTCTCTGGGTGGATACTACGACCTGCGATTCGTGTTTCACTCGGAACAAAAGGCTAGGGACTTCGTCGAAAAGTGGAAAGAGTTTCCAAAGTACTTTGATGCGGAAAAGTGATGGATCGAGACGAATTTTATAAATTGGTCAATCCCGTAAGGATGCTGATATGCAACAAGATGTATGAGCACGCTTATCAGAGAATTATTGACTTGACTAAAATGAAGATATACGTTATAGTTAATGATGATGGTTACAACGAGTGGAAAAGAAAACAATGAACGAGCGTATCAAAGAACTTTGGGAACAATCTCGAACTTCTGGAGTTCATCCTAAGTTTGGGGTTTATGACAAATACAGTGTAGAAAAGTTTGCCGAGTTGATTGTCAGGGAATGTGCCAGAGTTGAAAGCGAAATGAACAATCCAGATCATGTCGATGGCAAGTCGTTTAATTAAACGATCTTGGAACACTTCGGAGTTAAATAATGTTTCACATAAGAGAAGAAGGCGAAACTACTAAAACAGGATTTAATTTTTATCCGCTTAAAAGTAGCCAACTTGGGTTTGTATTTAAGCTGGGCAATTTTGTTGGTTATTTTATTGGCTGAAAGATAGAGTAGTAAAAAATGATGACTGAAGATGAAATATTAGAATCGCTAAAGGCAGCTGCCCGCACTATTGGAATTCATACTTTTACGATCATGCTTCACGAATATCACGGTCGAACAGAACAGGCGGAAATTGTCCGTGGGCAAAAACAAAAACTAGAAGATCAACTGCGTAGAAGAATTGAGTTATTCTATGTGATGAAGGAGATAGAGTGATGAACCAGCGTATCAAAGAACTTGCCAAACAGGCTGGGTTTGCTATGGAAATTGATAATGATCCTAATAGCCCACCAGGATGGTGGGGTGCTGGACATAATCCAACATTTGAAAAGTTTGCCAAGTTGATCATCGCCGATCTTGACAAGGTGTTGACGGATAACTTCTATGGTGATCCACATGAGATACCAGACTTCATCGAAGATGTAAAGAAACATTTTGGAGTTGAAGAATGAACGAGTATAAAGTAAAATTTCCCGAACAATATAAAACATTGGAGTCAGTGGCTCAGACAATTGGAATAAACATGCTCCAGATTAGGATACATGAACTTGAGGGACTTACGGAAGAAGCTGAAAAAATTAGGTCATTCAATACCGCAACAGTAGAATTTATGGAATATCTAATTAAAAATTATATTGAGACCAAAAACAAGTGATGACAATAGATTATGAACAACAATTTGAAGATATAATAGAAAGCATTTTTGAAGCGGGGCGCGATGATGCAGAAGAAGCACTTCGCATTCTAATTCGTCATGGTATGCATGATGGAGAGCATCACAAGATGTGGGTGATAGATCAGGCTGTCCGTGCATTGGCTGGTGGTTACTATGAAGAACTAATCGCAGCTGCAAATGGCGGTGAAGATGGTCCGGAAACATATTCATGGGATGTAGGAATTGCTCCATGAGTGAAGATGCTGGTAAGCCAAAATACGATGTAGTCCTCTATACTTTGCAGAAACGCTACGACAAGTTAGATGCGATGGATAAGAACACAAACGTGTTTGGCATTATGCAACAGATTCGTATGGAACATTGCTATCAGTTGCAGAAAGCGATGAATATGTGGAAGAAATACAAAGAAGAACATCCTGAGGAGTTTGATTATGAATAGACGTGGATTATTTGCAGCACTTGCACTGGCGCCTGTTATGGCTGTCGAGGCATTTGCAAAGCCAAAGCCCGAGGGCGAGCCTCACAGTTCACAAAACTCTCTTGTATTGTCAGGAACTAAAAAACAAACCAAACCTGCTGTTAGTAGTGCAAATGGTATGTTTTTAACATTGGATGGCGGCTGGGGCGCCAATGATCCAGACAAACAGGTTTCAATGGCTGTCGGTCAAGATGGCAATCTTTGGTTGAAGTCCAAGGGTGGCGATTGGAAGCGTGTGGTGACAGAATGAAAGTATACATTGATGACTACAATGTGATGTGGTGTGGAACAGATGATATTCCCCGTGGTGTCGGTGACCACACCAATATTATTGATTGGGACCTTGTTAAGGATACTGATTGGGAAGCATGTAGCTACGGTAAAGACTACAAGCCTCCGATTGCAGAAATATCTGAAGAAGACTACGCTAAGTTCCACGAGGCATGTGAGACGATCAATCAAATTATAGATAAAGTATATCAACTGAGAACAGAGTATTGTGATGCGGAAGATTAATGTAACAAAAAGAACCATGACCCTTGAAGAAGAGGAGCGGCTGTATGGCTACCTCGAGGGTAAACACTGTGCTCTCGACGAGCAGCGTGATGGTGCAAATTTCTATATGAATATGCAGATGTGGTTCAGCGGTAACAGGAATATCTGGCGTTCCTTCCGCGAGGGCTACCTGAAACACACCAAGGGTCGTGCTCCAAGGAAATTTGACCAGAGCTGGCGTAACGTTCCTCGCCCAGCCAATCCCCCAGCTGTAGGAAGCTTCTGATGAGAGAAGATCTGATGGTCCAGCAACAGATTGATGGCCCATGGCAACATATGGTCGGAGTCATGATGCTGAACCTGACTGATCGAAAGGTAGTAAAACAGATACTGCCACAGTTTCTTGAACGCTGGCCAACACCAGAGGCTCTACTTCGCAGCCGCATCATTGATATAGAAGAGATGATTAAGCCTCTGGGCCTCTACCGTCGGCGTGCAAAGGCGATCTATCGGATGAGCATAGACTTCCTAAGCTGGGATGGTAAGGACGCTACACAGCTTCATGGTATCGGTCAGTATGGTTCGGAGAGTTATCGCATCTTCTTTCTTGGCGAGACCCTCGAGCCACAAGATAAGGAATTAAAAAAATACATGCTTGACATTAATACCAAATGAGGGTATGATGTTGAAATGATGAAACATGACCTTATCCCAATGATCGTTCTCTACTGTCGCGCCAAGAATCTTATCCTGAGTGATTATCTCCAGGGTCTCTTTGGTGGTTTGACTGATGAGAATATGCCCAAAAATTTCCTCGCGATGCAGCTGAAGTATCACGAGGATTGGTTAAACAAAGGTGTATGATGTTTGATAAACCTACGGCTGAGTTTTTCGAGACTCTTGGTCAGTACGTATACATGTATAGCAGCAAAGATGAGATACTGTATATTGGCAAGGGTGTAAACGATCGTTGCCTCTTTCATCTAAAGGACAAAGGTTTTGAATATGAAGACTGCTATATAGTCGGTCGTAATCTTGAGAGCTTTAATGATAAACCATCACTACTGTTTGAATCTTATCTGATTAAGAACTATAATCCAACCCATAATGCAGTTTCTGGCCATTACAAGGAGTGTTTCGATATGGTCTCTCTTGCCTCTCTCTATTCTGAATTTAAATCTACACAACACGATAACTTCGAAACTCTGCCCGATTGGTATATTGAAGACTATCATCTAATCAAGGGCAACATTAGGGAAGTATCGATAGCAAAAGATAAATTCACTGTAATAAGTACTGCTAATTCTGGCGTTTATATTCATATCATTGTATCTTCTGTTGATAGTTCCACTCAAGTTCTTCTTGAGATGTCAAACTATTTTACCAATAAACCAAATAAAATTATTGAAACTAGAGAGAAACTCTTTCATTGGCTCAAAGCCTGTGGTAAAAAAGAAATAACTGAAGATAAGAATCAGTTAAAAATTTATGTTAACTGCGATTCTCCTAACGAAGCTGCTGTCCTCTTTTCTGAATTTTTTGGAGTCTGATCATGCCTAATTGGTGTTATAACTATGCTACCTTCTCTCATAAAGATCCAGAACAGGTCAAGCGTCTGGTAAATGCTGTTAAAGAACACAATCTCTTTACCGAGTTTGTTCCCTGCCCATCTGAGATTATGGAACATGTTGAAGAGGGCGAGAATTATAATGAACGATGCGAGGCTAAAGCTAAGAGTAATCTAGAGAAGTATGGTTACTCTGGCTGGTATGACTGGAACTGTGGTAACTGGGGAACTAAGTGGGATATCGGCAATCCTGATGTCTATGAAGAGAGTGATGGCTCAGCTGTATGCTCTTTTGATACTGCTTGGGGACCTCCGATTGCTTTCTATGAAAAGATGGTAGACATGGGCTGGGAAGTCGATGCCGAATATACAGAAGAGGGTATGGGGTTCGTTGGTTACTTTACAAATGAAGAGGGTGACGAATGTTTTGACTTAAACTTTGATGCTTTTGACGAAGATTGGAAAGATAATTTTCCCGAGCGTCTTCATGAACGTATTCAATATCAGTATGATGACTGGTTAGAATGGCAGGAAGAAGAGAATAAAACATTTAAAGATGAGATTGGGTGTTAAGAATGGCTCGTCGTCCAGCATTAATTAAACGAAAAGCAAAGACCGTTCGAAAGACTCATAGTGAGGTTTTCCTGGTCAATCGTAAATATCTGGGCGACGAGCCTGAGAATGTGGTTACTCGCGCAGATCTTCTCAATGCTACCAACTGGTATGGTATCATGTGCGACCGAGAGGATGCTCGCGAGTACTTACATACTTGGCTGATGGAGGTAGGTCAGGGAGAACTGGCCAAGGGTATCAAAAAGATTCCTGATACCTGGATTCCCTTTCATGTGGCTTGGCAGTGCCGTATCGCCAGTAAACATAAGAGAGTCCTTGAGGCTGATGCTTATGACCGCATGATTCGCGACATCAAGTATGCGATCTCTAAGGGTTCAAATGATGAGCCTGAGGAAAAACCAAAGGCAGCTGTCGTATCTATTCAGGATCGCATGCGCGAGAAGCTCAGTGATATCATTGGTGATATTGAGGCTCTGATTGATTCAGGCGAAACATTTTCATTATACGACTGGCTAAAGACCAACGAGGTTCCAGCTGCGTATGCCTCTAAGATTGCTGACTATTATCGTCCCATCGAGACAGAGATGCGTCTAGCATTGATTCCTAAAGGTCAGGATGGTTATCTAGATGGGTATGAGAACTGGACCAAGTTACAGATCCGTGCACGAGCTGAGTTTTATGGCAAGATTATGTCAGATGCTGAACGCTACGGTGATGTGACTAAGAAGGTTCGTAAGCCTCGCAAGCCTCGTGCAGTATCGGTTGACAAGAAGCTGCAGCACCTTCGCTACCTAAAGGAGAGCAATGAGTTTAAGCTCGCATCAGTAGCTCCAGAGAAGATCCTCGGAGCCTCAGAGGTCTGGTTGTTTAATGTGAAGTATAAGGTCTTTACAGTCCTTCGAGCACTAGACCGTGGCGGTCTTGATGTGAATAGGTCAACCATCACAAAATATGACGAGAAAACCAGTCAGTCTAAGAAGGGCGGACGTAAGCCAGAATTGGTGCTTGACAAAATCCAGAATGGAGGTAAGATAATGCTAAGGAAAGTCTTAGACGATCTTAAGCCAGACGGAAAGATTCAAGATCGTCTTAACGAACATGTAATTATTTTGAAGGTCGTATGATGAAACCAGTAAATAAGTTTTTTGATGATGAGCATATCGCAAAGATTGAAGAAAAATACAATGCTAAGTATGTCATTGATACTTGTCTTAAATCTCTGGGCGGTTCTTGGGTAAATTCTCCTGCTGCAATTTTTTATACAGAAGAACCACACCCTGAAGGCTCAAACTACATGGCTCTGTATTGGTCAGATATTCACAATGGGTGGATGATCACGAATGCTATCAAAGCTATCGAGGGTCAGTTTGGTGGCTTTCTGTTTGAAGATGGTGAGCTAGTCCATAGTCGTTTTCGGCACGATTGTTTCGTTCATCGCGGAGCAATGGTAGATGGTGGTCGTGACTACTTTAAATCGTCTGCAAATGTTGAAGGCGCAAGACGAATTAGTTTTAAAATTGAAAAAGATCAGATTGTAGAGGTGCAAAATGAAAGAGCTGCTTGATGCTTATTACCAAGAACGCCGCCAGAATGAAGCTCTGAAAGGCAATATCGCATTGCTACAGGCTGAGCTGAAGCGTGTTAAAGAAAACTACGACTATGTTGTTCATATGAGCCAGAACTATAAAGATATTAGCGAAGAAGAAAAACAGGCTGAAATTGATGAAGGAAAAATTGCCGTCCATAATATATCGAAACCAAAATATGTTATTGGTTCTGGCGCAGTTCCTTTCTCAGTAACTGGTGTTGATGCCAGCCAGCATGCACCTAAAGGAAACATCAATACTAGCTTGGTTGATTATGAGTATGATACTGGTCATGTAATTCCTCGTGACGATTCACATAATTGGGGTTGATATGATTCCTAGCTGGTATAAAATCTACACACGCATCATTGACAATACTATAAAGATAGTTTGGTTGATATTACTGATAACATGGCTGCTTGATGGCGCCAAATTGCTTGTAAAATAACTTGACTTTTTACCCAATGTAGGCTATAAATAATATGCGATGGTCGTTGACGTTATACGGCATAAGCACACTGGACTCGGGGGCGGTACCCGACGCCTCCACCATAGATACATGGTGCTGTTACCAATTAAGGTGTAAGGATGCCATCAAAAAGAACGTACAGCTCCGTTCTGGCAAATCGTCATCATGTATCTTTGCTGGGGGCGAAATAGGATCGACAGGTGTGATAAAGGTATTACTGAGATCATAGCAAACGTCATAGATGCAAACGATAATGCACCTATCGCTATGGCACTAGCTGCCTAAGCATGAGCTTTTGGTAGTTTTGGCTTGGAAACAGAACAAAACTACCGTCAATAACAACTTCGTTGATGTAATACTAATCCATTAACTGAAATTATTTTTTTACAATTCAAACAACATACCTTTTTTTGTTGTTTTCCTTGCATTGGATTTTTACCATTTCGGCTTTGTTCTTTTCTTTTTTCTATTAAATGTTCTTTCATTCCAGGCATTTTCCACATATTTAATATTTTATTTTTTTGTTGTTCTTTATTTTTAGGTAATTTATTCATATGCCAAGAATTTCTTTTACCATTTTCCGACATGGTTAACGATATAATTTTTTCTTTATCTATCATTTTAGATAAACCAAGCCAAGCAATTCTATCGTATTCATTACCATGTTGTTCCCATAATTTTTTGTGCGCTTCTGCGTGCTCTTCTACAGTTAAAAGAACAATATTAGATGGATCGTCCGATCCACCAGCGTGTTTAGGAATTATGTGATGTTTGTGATAAATAACCATGCTGTGTTTCCTTTCTAACATAGAGTCAGTGGGATTGCCCTCCGCGACTGACAATATTATTTATAATATATTATCTTCAAGGAACCAAAATGCAAAAGTTAGCACAATTTATTAGCGATTTTCACCATAAGATGTTTGCTTATGTTTCTGAACGTGCAAAGGCGAGCATATGGTTCGCTATCCTTCTTTCATTCATGGCACTGTATGAAGTGTTTGAACATATCGTAATACCAGCTGCTCTATTGGTTTGGGCTTGGATGTCATGGTCATAACTCTATCAACCTGTGGACCTATCGTTTTCGATACCATGTTTTGGTTATCTCTTGGGTTTTTTGTTACGACAGCAAGTCTTATAATCTTCGAAAAATACTTTTAATGGTCTCTTAGCTCAGCAGGATAGAGCAACAGCCTTCTAAGCTGTGGGTCGCTGGTTCGAATCCAGCAGAGATCGCCATTATTCCTAGTTAAAGCTCGGGAAGCATAAGCGGTATATGCCTGCGTCTCATAAACGTATTATAGTGGGTTCGAGTCCCACACCGAGCACCATTTTTTCGCTACCCCTACCATCATCAAAGGAGCAGTAATGAAATTTGCATTCGACGTCGTTAAGTTTAATAATGAGATAGTCAAGATGTGTAGAAACAATGTCGATTACATTGACGCAGTCGTAACTTGGTGCGAGAGAAACAATGTTGATGTAGAAGTTCTTGCTGGTGTAATCAAGAAAGATCCCGTAATTAAATCTAAACTTCAGGCTGATGCTGAGAATCTTAATTTCCTCAAAGGTGGAGCTAAGTTGCCGATATGATTGCAAAAGTAAAAGAAGTTGAATGCAGTCTTGATGATTTTGACGATTGGGATCTGAAAGACGAATTACAATCTCGTGGTTATGTTATTGATGGAGATCTTTCTGATTTTGAGGATTGGGAGATCTACGAAGAATTCGAGAAACGTAGACTTGGTAAACCCATTGAACCACTCGAAGATGCAATCTTTAAACTTTATGAAGAATGGTTAGCAGATGAAGGTGATAACGATCGTCGTTTTGATAAAGCACTGCGAGCATTTTTCTCAAAACAACTTGATAAGAATTTATGATGTCAGCATTTGAATGTTATAAAGAATATCTTGCTCTGAAGAACCACTTCACCAAGCCAAGTTATGATTACTTCAAATATGCAGGTAAAAGCAGAGTTTCTTTTGACTCTTTTGAGAAGAGAAAAGATAAACTATACTTTATGAAGGTCGCCAAACACACTGACCCAGTAAACTATATTTTGTCTAATCTCCTTGTGAACGAGAAAACTTGGATAAAAGAAATTGCATATTCTTCAACAGCCGAACAGATCTATCAGGATTGGCTGAAGCGTAAAGAATCACTTACCTACAATTTTACAAACGAACTATCTAAATTAGATGAGGATTTCAATTCTAATTTTAAGATAAAAGACAACAGTCACCCACTGTTGCTGAAACTTTATCTTCGTAATGAAGTTTCTCTTGAGACCCTGATCATACTGGCAGATATGGTTCAGTGTATGGTATACTGGAATAAGAAGATGGAATATGATCCGTCTTGGGCAAGCATCTCAACTAAGATTATCAAGTATAGACCATTCTTAAACTACGACAGAGAAAAGTTTAAGAAGATAGTACTTGACAAATTTAGCGATGTTTAGTATACTAAATAAACTTGAGCGTTATACTGCTCAATTAAACAATACTGTCAATACGATTAATACTAACAATACGGAGAATACAAATGGTAGATTTTTCACAACTTAAACGTAATTCTGGTAAGTCTTCACTCGAACAACTTACCTCAGAGCTCTCTAAGCTCAGTGGCGGTCAGCAAGGCGATAAGAAGTCTGATGATCGTTTTTGGTATCCTAACGTAGATAAGGCTGGCAATGGCTATGCTGTTATCCGTTTCCTTCCCGCTCCCCCAAATGAAGATGTGCCTTTTATCCGTATGTTTGAACACGGATTCAAGGGACCAACAGGTTCTTGGTATATTGAGAACTCACTGACTACTATCGGCAAGACCGATCCTGTCAGCGAATATAACACTCAGCTCTGGAACTCTGGTCTTGAGTCTGATAAGAAGATTGCTCGCGATCAAAAGCGTAAGGTCAGCTTTATCAGTAATGTCTATGTTATTACTGACCAGCAAAATCCTGAGAACGAGGGTAAGGTATTCTTGTTCCGTTATGGCAAGAAGATCTTTGATAAGCTCAATGATGCTATGAACCCAGCGTTTCCTGACGTTGAAGCATTTAACCCATTCGATTTGTGGGCTGGTGCTAACTTCAAGCTGAAGATCCGTAACGTTGATGGTTACCGTAACTATGACCGTTCAGAGTTCTCAACTACAGCGCCTCTTGGTGATGACGAGATGATGGAAGCAATCTGGAAGAAAGAACATTCTCTTCAGGGATTCCTTGCTCCTTCTAACTTCAAGTCTTATGATGAATTGAAGGCGAAGCTGAACCGTGTCCTTGGTCTCGATGGCTCTCCAGCATCCGCTCGCGCGAGTGCAGCTGAGACTTATCTTTCAGCGGAGGATGATGCCCCTTGGAAACAAGAGGCTGCAGCGCCTGCTATTAAGTCTGCACCTGCGGCAGCTCCTAAGTTCTCAGACGATGATGACGATGATGATGGTCTGGAGTTCTTTAATAAACTAGCCAACAAAGGCTAAAGAATTGGGGAGCATTTAGCTCCCCTTTTTTTATGCTGCCATTCCGAACAGATCTTTGAGACGTTTCGCTGCATCAGCAGGTTCAACCATACCAACATTATCTTTATCAAATCTAGCATTACCTTCTTTACCAGATGCCGGAGCCTGACCACCACTGTTAGATGGAGCTTCAGCAGCAATATTTTTATCAGCCGATCTCTGACTTGCTATGTCGTTAGAAGATGCTTTGGCTAAATCGGCACCAGTAGACGGAGCTGCAGGAGTCGGAGTACCACCACCGCCACCACTGGCCGCTTCGCTTCTCATTCCGCTGCCACCACCCTTGGCTGGTTTTGCACCACTACCACTATCTTCCTTCTTGGCTTGTGGTGGAGTAGCTGTATCTGGACCTCCTGAGCCGACTGGGTCTTTACTCTTATCTTCTTTCTTTCCGCCCTGATCACCACCGCCACCACCACTGGCTGCAGTACCCTCAACTTCACCAGCAGCTATGGATCCATTTCTTGGGATATCAAATGTTCCCTGTTCGCCTTTCGCAGCAGAAAAATGCATAGGATCTTTGACGGATTTCCAATTCATACCCCAACCAAGACCCCACTTAGCAGCAAGCGCACCAGTCTCTGCTGGTAGATCTGTCTTTGTTGACTTGTTTGGATTTGATCCAGGATTGATATCGATAGCAGCACCAGATGCGTGGTAACTCTTTACGCTTGGGTTGTTTACGTTTGCACGATCAGCATAACCACCTATGCTACTAATCTTATAACCCGTGGCCTCAAGATCACTAATGAATCCTTGGAA
>Ga0007859_1000074_pt1 | contig 26239 bp, 38 predicted proteins | sample CryBogCBH27Jul07_FD_71222 | JGI IMG/M metagenome (GOLD analysis project Ga0007859, IMG submission 71222) | Freshwater microbial communities from Crystal Bog, Wisconsin, USA - CBH27Jul07 | ecosystem: Environmental > Aquatic > Freshwater > Lake | place: Crystal Bog, Wisconsin, USA | collected...
ATATCAAAGAACGCTACATTTAGTTTTGGCGGTTCTTTACCGAGATAATTTTCTTCTAAACAACGAAAGATAGGATTGATGTCACTTTCAAATAATTTGTGACCGCTATAAATCCTTTGCTCTTTTGTATGTTCTTTCCAACTTTTAGATGTTACTCGGTTTAGAGGAGTACCAAAGATACTGGTATATTTTCCTCTACTATCTGGATAGTAAAAAACATATCTTGCAGGGTGTTGCTGATATATTCTTCCTTTTATAGGATCACGTTCAACGACATGCACAATGTCATTTTCGCGATCCCACATGGAATCAACGTAACTCATATTTTTTCTCCTTGTGACTTATGGCTCACAGACCATCTCATGGCCATTTATGGCTGGCCAAACCTTGTTCTAATAATATTTATTTACGCTTCGCCATCTTCTTTACGTACTGCGTGACCGGTAATCGTAAGAATGGTTTCAACAGTATCAAATTTCTTCCAAACTTGATCCCAATTGCCTTTTGAGGCTACATTAATTGCTTGCTTGATTTCACCGACTGAAATGTCAAGTTCTTCTGCAACTGCTTTAATAGTATCATTGAGACCTTCGGTTAAGACTTCAATTTCTTGTTTAACAGTTACCCCTTCGGATACAATCTGTTTAAGTTTGTTCTTTTCCGGCTCTCCAAAAACTTTACTCATATTTGTTATTCTCCTTGTGGAGATAATATACATGATTTAAAGTTGTAAGTCAACAACTATCGTAGTTTATAAATAGCCCTACTTAAAGATTCAAGTAATTTAGCTTCGTAACTATTTCTTTTTACAATAAATCTTTTATTTTCGGCCATCATATGGCCTTCTTCTCCGGTCTCGGAATCTAATGCCATTTCTTTTTCGCTAATAATATAATCCATAACACTGACTAACATACCTTTAGCTTGACTCATTTTATCTTCAACCCATTCAGGCAGATTTTCATCATCATCTAATGCATGTTCTAGATGAGTTAATACTCGAAGCATAGTATGAATTTGATTTTTTACATACGACCCTTCCATATCATATTCATCTTCGGAACCACGATCCATTGGGTGAATTGATCTTAAACGAGTATCTTCAATATCTTCTTTTACTCGATTAAATGGGGTTACTTTCATTTTATTTTGTAATGCCTTTGCTTTTTTTATATGATGATCAGCACGATTAGCATGGTTCCTCACATCATCGCCGTGCAAAGATAACATACCATCTTTGGTATGATTTAAAGCTTTTAATTTACGAAGCTTTATTAATTTTTCCGGAGTCATACTAACCTCGTTAAACTTTTCTTTCTTATGTTTGGTTTCTCCACGCTTCAAAGATTTTTTTCGATCTTTGTGAGGACCCGAACCTGATGTGGTTGATTTTGCATGTTTTGCTACTGGATTTTTCTTTTTCATAATCTTATCTCTTTATCGGTTGTCCAAAAATACTACCTTTCATATCCAAACCATTTTTTGCAGTACCGTTTGCAGTTTTAGGTTGTTTTACTCTGGGTTGTGGAGGTGCTTTAGTTCCGCTATGCCCTGGGGTACCTGTATAAGATTTTTTGCCTCTTGCTGGTCCTGGACTTAATGCAGGATTCATTCCTAATGAAGCAACATTTCCGGAACTAGTTGCACCGGCAGTTGCAGATTCTTCTACTGCTTTATCAGATAGATGCTTTCTTTTAATTTTTTTAACTGCATTGGTAAATTTTTCATCAAGATCATCTACAGTTTCGAACTGCGATTGATGAGGTAAACTAACGTAATTAGCGACGCCTGATCCTTTTTTATTAGCTTCCGGCGTTCCCATGCCTGGATCACCTGTTTGCATTACACCTTCTTTGACTTTTTTCTTTTTATTATTCCAGGCAGACACAGGACTCACAGTATTGATCGAATCTAATTCTTTACTACCGGCGGTAGTAATATCGTTACCTTTTGCTCCCATAAATTTTTCTGTAGCCTTAATAATATCAGCATCGGCATCTGAGTAAGCAACAGTTACTAATTTCTGACCGGTTGGCCCTTCTTTATCCATGTCAAAATCAGGAGATCCTGCTAGAGCTATTCCAAATCTCCACGGAGCATATGGGCTAGAATTATCTAATCCGGGATGTACTCGCATTCCAGGAACAGATGCTACAGCACTTTTTCTCATCGATTCTTCTTTGATAAATTCGTTAGCCCTCATTCCCTTGCCCCTTCATGCTACTTTTTAACATCCACCCATGTTTACGATGAGCATCCATACGTTCTGCTAAAAAATTACTAAAACCGTGTTCATTAGCGGCTTCTGCTAAATCATAGGTAAGTTTGAGAACCTGCAACATTTTTCTATTATCTTCTAACAACACCAATACCATTTGATTTTTTGGTAATACTTCTTTTTGATCTTCGATTTCAGAAAGCATACTTAATCTAGTATAGCTGGCCGGAACATAAGATCCAAGACTGCGAATTTTTTCTGCAAAATCGTCGATACTGTCGTATACTTCTTCATAAATTTTTTCTAATAATTTATGATATTCATAAAAATCTGGTCCTTCTACGTTCCAATGAAAATTATGTGCTTTTAGATAAAAACTAAAAGTACTCGAAAAGGCCACCTTAGCTGCTTGGATTAATTCTTCCATTTTATTTTCCTAGATTCTTTTTTTCTAAAAGATGTACATATTTAGTTATTTGGTTTTGCCAAGATTCGTGTATTTTAACACAATTATTAACTCTAATTTTTCCTTTACCTTTTCCTTGACTTTTGAGTTTTGTTCCTGATTTACGATAGCCTTTCCAACAATGTTTATCTAAACGTTGTTTAGTTTTTTCTTCTAAACTATTATTACCTGACGTATCATATTGAGGACCACTCGGTGCAGCCATTTGAGCTTGACCGATTTCTTTAATCTTTTTATTTTTAGATTCACCTAGTTGATATTCGCCTTTTTCGATATCATTATGAAAATGATCAGCTAACCTATGACACATATCTTTTCTTATTTTCTTGGTAAAGATATCTTTTATATCTCCTTCCATTTTTCTATCTTTATAATATTCAATGCAAGATCGATTAACTACCGGCAACCAATTTTTAATAAATTTTCCGTGATCGAATTTTTTCTTTTTTTGTAGAACAGAGATTTTTTTAGCCAAAGGTAATACATGTCCCATATGCAATTCATCATGATCTAATATAAAATTAAAAAGATCATTAAATTGCTCGTCAGTTAATTCTGATTTTTTAGAAAAAATATCTTGATTGTTTTTGGACTGATCACCAAAATCATGATGAAAGTTTCCAAAGAATTCTCTTAATGTAGTCATATTAGCAATTCCATTTACGTAGTGATTTGTTTATACGACTATTCGGATCTCTCTTGGTTTTAGCTCCGGTGCGTTTCTTTTTCATACCCTTCATTCGAGCGCAAAAGCTCTTACGTCTTTTAGCTGCTTTACTGCCTTTCTTCAATTTGCTAGGCTTAGTAGTAACGGCGGTTTGCAATTTACTTCCAGGATGCTCTCTACGATAGCTAGCAACACCTTTTTTATTAAGACCACCGTTCTTATTTTTACCTGATTTTTTTTGCCAGGCAGCAGCTTCCCTCAATAATTCATAGTCATTGACTTTCTCAAATTCTTCCCAAATTATTTCAGGATCTACATTACGTTCAAGAGCAAAAGAGTCGACCATCTGCTCAATAAGATCAAAACTTTTTTCAATTTGTCTTTTTTCTACACTCTCATCATAATGGTCATATTTGTCGCGTATATTGTCTAATTTTTTCTCACTAGCACCTTCTCGACCAGCTTTAGCAAGGGCCTTCATACCATCCTTGCCATATTTCATTACACCTTTAGCAGCACGACTCATTGAACGTCGGCCTTCTTTATTTTCGTTAAGATTACTGTGCGTCTTGCACATCCCACAATCGGGACAAATCATTTCCGTCATAGCGCTTTCATTGTGTTTTTTTCTACCAGCACAATGTGCACGTTGGCTAAAGCCTTTGGGATGTGAACAATTGATACTACTCTTGTATTTCTTACTCCATTTTTCTGTTAAATTTTCATTATTCTTATTTCTAAAAGGAGTTTTTAAAAAACTTATAGCTTCTCGTATAATATTTAGATCAGTCGCTATCTCTTTAAGTCGCATGGCTTCTCCATTATCTATGAAGTATTTATGCCATTTTCTTTGCTTTTAATTTAGTGATTGTAATTAATAAACAGCACAGTTCCATTAGGCTGTACAGCGCTTCGATATACACATGCTCTTACCCATACAAAATTACCTGTAAAATTATAATAATTTGTAGTAGTAGTTAACGGAAGTGTAGGAGAAGCATAAGTGGAGGATGTGCCAACAACTGTGAACCAGTCATTATCTGCAGGATTTGTTGCTAATGTCGCTTGAGTAAAAATATTACCTGAAAAGTTTGGAGTTACTGTATATGTAACAGTATGCAGCCCGTCTGCTGCTCCGTAATAGCCATCACCTTTTTCTGGTAAGGAGAAGAAATTTGAACTTCCATCAGGAGCAAATGCCGCTGATGGAATAGATACTGACGTTGCAGTAAAAGTACTAGAATTTAAAATAAACTGAAATTGTGTGCTTAGTGCTGGCATAAATGTTTCCTACTCACTATTTATACTAGATCTCAACACAAATTCTTCTATTTTTTTAATATCATTTCCTAGGTACAAACAGACTAAACTTAATGTTTGAGGATTAGATACATGAATAAATGGAGTTTGTGTCCAATAAACAGTATTCATTAACCATCTAGAGGTGGTTTTTGATATTTTTATTTTTTCCAATCCTTGTCTATGAGCCCATTCTAAAAATCTCTGTTTAGTATCACCGTTTATTTTATTTTTTAAAATAATTTTAAATTGATAAATTTTATGAGGATACTGATCGCAAATAATTTTATTAGAATTGTTATTTTTAAAAAAATCTATTTCTTTTATGCTGGTAGGTTCATAAATCGCTACGATAAATTCAGATAAATGAGAAACGATTCTCTCAGCTAGTAGAGAATCGTTACAAAATATGCTGGTCCAATCTCCTTCGTTTCGAATACGTATATCTTCTTTTAAAAAGGTAGAAATAATCTTGTCAAATCTATTCTGTTGTTCTTCTTTTATGCGTTTATATTGAGTATCTAACCAATAGTAACCTGCACCTTTTGTTTTATGGCAGTTTATTTTATAAACCCATTTATTAAAAAATAATCTATTAGTTTTCAGTCGTTTCATCAGCTTCTACTTTATTTACAGGCAACACTTCTACGTAATTAAACTTTAATTCTTCTGATTCTAATCCGATTTCAACTAATCCGCCATTAACTAAATTCCCAAACAATATTTCTTTACTAAGAGGCTTTTTAATTAATTCATCAATAATTCTCTGTAAAGGTCTTGCTCCCATTTTTTTATCAAACCCCTTTTTGATAATAAAATCAGTAGCTTCTTTAGTTAAATTAATATGTACGTTTCTATCTTTTACCAAAGAATTAAGATCATTAATAAACTTGTCTACGATCTTAGACATAGTTGCATGGTCCAATCTTCCAAATTTAATTGTTCCATCAAGACGATTACGAAATTCGGGAGCGAAGAAACGATTAACTGCATCTTTAGGATCACTATCTCGTTCTAAACTGCCAAACCCAACTGCATTTTTATCTGCATCTGCAGCGCCTAAATTACTAGTCATAATAATGATAGCATTTCTGCCATCGGCCTTTTTACCGTTACTACCAGTGACAAATCCGTTATCCATTAACTGTAACAATACAGTTAGCACACTAGGATGCGCTTTTTCAACCTCGTCAAATAATAGAACACAATTCGGATGTTCTTGCAATTTAGTAATTAATTGACCTGCATTATCTTCAAATCCCACATATCCCGGTGGGCTACCAATAAATTTAGCGACCGAATGCTGTTCTTGATATTCGCTCATATCAAAACGAACAAGTTCGACTCCCATATTAACAGCTAATTGTTTAGCTACTTCAGTTTTGCCAACTCCAGTAGGCCCAACGAACAGAAAGTTTCCGATCGGGCGGTTAATGGATTTTAGACCAGCTTGCGCAATAAAAATCTTATCAAGCAATGCATCAATCGCAGTTTCCTGACCAAAAATCTTTTCCTTCATATTTTTATCAAGGTCCTTGAGATTATTGCTTTCTTTAGCAGCAATTTGATCAAGTGGTAGTCCGGTGATTTTTGATACCTCGAATACGATTTCGTCATGATCGACGATACCATTTTCTTCATCTTTGACTTTAAAACGGGCACATGCACAATCAATTAAATCTAATGCCTTATCAGGAAGCTTTTTATCACTCATATATTTGATTGAATACTTAACACTGTCAACAACTGCTTGTTTAGTAATTTTAACTCCATGATGTTTTTCATAATATTTTTTCACGCCATTAACAATTTTAATTGCGGTCTCTTCATTAGGTTCATTTACCATAACACGTTGGAATCGACGCATCAATGCACGATCCTTTTCAAAATGTTTACGGAACTCTTCCCATGTAGTAGACGCAATTACTTTAATGGAACTTTTAGTTAATGCTGGTTTAAGCATATTACTCATGTCATTGCTGCTTCCGCTCACAGCGCCAGCTCCATTCATCATGTGTGCTTCATCGATAAAGAGAATACAATTCTTTTTCTTTTCGAGAGCATTTAAAACATTCTTTAAACGTTCTTCAAAATCGCCTCGATATTTGCTACCTGCTAGCATTGCTGCAATATCAAGAGAATATACATTATGATTTTCAATAAACTTCGGAACTGCTCCTTCGACGATTTTACGTGCAACACCTTCGGCAATTGCAGTTTTACCTACTCCGGGATCGCCGATAAGCATAACATTACTCTTGGTACGGCGTGCAAGAATAAGGGTCAATTCTTCGATTTCTTTTTCTCGACCAATAACTGGGTCAATTTGTTTATTCTTAGCCTTAGTGGTAAGATTAGTACAATATTGAATTAAAAATTTTTCTAGCTGCTTATCAGCAACATCGATAGGTTCTTTTTCTTCATTAATTGTGTTGTCTTTAAGCAAAAATTCGAGGAATTTATCTTTTTCAATGCCCGATTTACGCATGAAATAAACCGCATGACTATTTTTTTCGGCAAATAAACTAATAAAGCAATCTAAAGCTTCAATTTGTTGTCGTCCGCTGAACAAAACCTGGGTAAATGCTCGATTTAACATGCGTTCAATTGTATTAGTTTTTTTAGGTTTTTCACCAGGACCTAAATTTGCAATATCTTGCAAATTATTTGTAATATGATTTTCTAAATTTGATTTAATGGTGTCGACATTAGCACCAAATCTGCTAAGGATATTAGAAAAATCTTCGTTCGCTACCATTCCATATAGGAAATGTTCTAATGTAATATATTCATGATTGTGTTCGATGGCCTTATAAATGGCGGTTTCAAACATACTAGACAATTCTTTATTTGGTTCTAACATTAATATTTTCCTTTCTTTGATTTCTTAACTGCTAATGCCCACTTAATATCACTTACTCTATTTTTATAGACTATACCTTCTAAATGATCTAACTCATGCAAGAAGCATTTGCAATCATAATTACTAAATTCGCTTTCCTCCCATTCGCCGCTACTATTCTGCCAACGTGCTTTGATTTTTGAGGGGCGTTTAATTTTAACATAAATGCCAGGAAAGCTCAAGCAGCCTTCGTCTAAATCCATGATATCATCGGTATGTGCAACTACCATAGGATTAAAAAGAGCAAATCCTTTATCCGGTTCTTTAGGATTCCCCATCACAAACATACGTATACGTTTACCTACTTGATTAGCACTTAAGCCTATACCTTCATGTGCATACATGGTTTCTAACATTTGTTTTTCTAAATCTTTTGGATCTTCCGAAGGATTAGAAAAATCAAATTCTGGCATTCGTTCATTTAAAATTTCATTTGGATATTTTATAATTTTTAACATATTAAACTCTGTTTAAAGAATTTGCTTTTTCGACTAATTCTATTTGTTCTTGAGTAAGTGTCGGAATAGTTACTTTTAAATTTAATAATAATCTTCCTCTAAATCTTGCATCATTAACATTCGGCATGCCATGCCCTTGTATACTTAAAATAGTTCCATGCTGCGTTCCGGCAGGAATGTTAACCTCGAGTAATCTTTTATCTAAAGTATATACAGATAATATAGTTCCTAACATTGCATTAAAAGCTGTGATATTAACGTCTTTTATTAAATCATCACCATTTCTTTGAAATTCATTATGAGGAGCTACATGAATAGTTAAATGTACATCACCACGAGGCATTCCAGGAATAGAATCATCGCCTAGTTCTCTTAATCTGAGAGCATTTCCATCCTGTATTCCCGGAGGGATTTTTACATTTACAATGCTTTCTTTTCCGTTCGGGAGAATTATATTTGCTACAATTTCTTTACCGGTTAATACATCTTCTAAACTAATCGTGGTTTGAAGATTCAATGTTCGATTTCTAGGTTGTTGAAACCCTCCGAACCCGAAATTTACTCCAAATTGCCTGAATAAATCTTCAAATCCCGGCGGAACTCCTCCGCTGTGAAAATGATGAAATTGGGGTTGAGGCTGAGGGTTATCATATTGTTGTCTTTTTTGAGGATCGCTTAAGACACTATAAGCTTCTTGAATTTTTTGAAACTCAGCTTGATCTCCGCCGCGATCAGGATGATGGCGCATGGCCATCTTACGATAAGCTCGTTTGATATCGTCATCACTAGCAGATTTGTCAATTCCTAAAGTTTGATAATAGTTTGTCATAAAAAAAGGTGTACCATACAAATAGTATACTACACCTTTAATTTATTGTCAATGTAACATTATTTGCTAGGAACTGGTTTTGCACCTTCTAATTTCTTGTGTACTTTGATTGTTTTACAAACTTGTACTACATTTCCTTTTTTATCTTTTACAACGTTACCTGCTTTATCTGTTTTATCTTTACAAACTACTTTATCAACTCCGCCTGCAAATGCAGTTTGAGCAAGTAATAAACATACTACTAATGTTAAAATTTTATTCATTAATAAACTCCTTAAATTGGTGGATGATCCTCGGGGGGTGGTGCTTTTTTACCTCCAAATCCGACTACTACTCCTGGACTTACAGGTATTACTACGGGAGTAATGACCGGGTCAGGAACAGGCGCTACAACCGGCGCAGGTGCAACAGGTTGTGGTGGTGGAGGCGGAGGTGGCGTATAGGTAGTACCTAACCCTGTTGCAACCCCTCCGCCTAAGCTAGATGGGCCTGCGCCTCCATTGTTAGCTCCGGCAATCTTTTCTTGTGTGCGTCCGTATGCGGCTAATCCTAGGACAGCACCCATTGCTAAGTGAAATAACCCGGCACCTTGCAATGTCAATGGTTGCCATTGCATGTTTACTTGGCCTTTTTCTAATGCTTGTAGAATGCTCCATCCTATAGGAGCTAAGACAAAATCAAAGAAACAGACAAACATGTACATCCACCCCATTGCAGGGCGCCATTTACTATTCATCCAATGTTCTTTTTCGGTATCTCCTGAATCATCTGCCATAAAAACTCCTTAGAGCCACATCCAAATACCTTGGCTCATTAATAATAAACCTACTCCTGCAACTGCAAAACTGCCCCAGAATAGGTACATATTGACAGCAAGAATGCTTGCTGATAATAAAACAATGCTTAATTGATAGGCTGTGCTAGCAAAACTAATCCAAGGGCTGCGTTTTTTAGCAGAATCTCTATCAGCTTCTAGCTTTTTGGCCTTTTCCATAATTTCTTTCTTTCCATCTCCTGTAGCAGGATCACTTTCATATCTGGCAATTTTTTCTCGATAATTCTCTGCAGATACTACGTCTCCTCTAAAAATTGCCTGTTCAAGCCCTAATTCTGCTAATGATTGTTTAATGCTTTTTGCCTGATAAAAATTCCATAGATCGTTAGCTTTAATCGTGTTGTTCATTACTGTACTACTAAGACCATTGCCAATAAATGTGTTGACAGCAAGTAATAGAGCAAACACATTAATAACTAGACCTGCTTTATCTTTGATTTTTGCTTCCCTTTCGCTACGCGAACCAGTAGGCGCTTCTTTGGGTTGTTTTGTTACCATTTTTAAAACTGTATCTACTATACTCATTTATTAAGCTCCTAAAATTTCTAACGCCTGTTGATAGCGTTTTGTTCGATCATCTAGTCCAATAGTTCCGCCATTGATCTTTTTCGTTAATGTTACAATATCACCGATATCAGCCCATTGATTTAAATTGTTATTTTCCCAAAACCAACAAGCACTTTGCACAGCGCCTTCAAATGTAGCCATATAAGAAGGAACATCGTCAATATTGATTTGTAAACTATCAGCAAATGCCTGATAATTATTTTTTCCAGTAATTTGTATTAGACCTCTTCCACAGAATTTGTAGCCATCCCCCGAAGATTCGGGTCCATTGCCCATACGTCCGCCATATGATCTATTAGCGATCATTTCTGGTTTATGGGCGTATTGATCAGCAATTTCTTTGGTAGGATATAATCTCGGCCAAATCCTCATTAGAGTTTCTGATTTGTAATTTAAGTTTTCTCTTATAGAATTAAAGTTTCCACTTTCGTGAGCGCATTGAGCTAAAAATGCCGCTATACGATTTTTAGTATTGATTTCGTAATCAGGTAAACATTGTAGCAGTACTTCGTACCATTCATGAACATAACGATTACCGGAAATAATTTTCGATAACTGTTGTTCAGTTAAAGGAAAGTCGGCAGACATTTTAAACTCCGTTATTAACTTTGTATTTAATAACCGAATTTTAAAAATTAAGTGTGTAGTTTATACAGTTTTTGCTATTAAAATTAATGTGTTGATCGCTGTATTAAGTTTTTCCATAGAATCTAATTCTGCCATGTTTGATTGAATGTTTACTTGTCGTTGAACATCAGCAACTAATTCTGCCATTTCGGCGTAAGTAATTGATCCTGTTTTGGCCATATCGGAATATTCATTAACTTTCGCAATTGCTGCATTAATATCAGGATTTTGACTGCTAATGCTTGCTAATAAACTTTGACTATATTCTATGGTCATCTTGGTTTTGCTCCTACAGCTTGTTGTATGATTTTTGCGCTATTTTCTATATTTTCAAATTTAATTCGACAAAAGGTACTGCTAACCTTATTGCCTTTTGCGTATTGATCTCGTAATCCATAAGACATTTTATTTAATTCTATGGCTGCATTTTTTACTTTATCATCATGCGGAAGAAATTGTGTATAGTTTACAAATGAAACAGTTAATGCATATAATGCATAAGAATCGGAGGCAACATCTGGATTATCGCATTTTTCTTTAGCTAATTGTGCGGTAGTTCTTATATTAGAAATAGTTTGATATTCATTAGAATCAAATTTCATCAAATACGAATCAACTAAAGTACTACAGCCCCCTAATAAAAATAAAAATATTAATAATGATCTATTTAACATTGTCATCTTTTAAAAATGTATCTGCAAGCATTTTGCATATTTCTTTAATTTCTTTAATTTTAGTTATTTTTAAATTAAAAATATTATTACGGTGTTGTGTCGGATCACTATATCCGCAAAATATCTTTTTAATTTTTTTTGATTTAATATAATCTTCGCAACTGCTTTTGTAACGTTTATAAACTATATCTTCATTACATGGACTCAATGTTGTGATAATAATACTTTCTTGAGGTACTGTGCCGTATTTCTTTTCATAACGATCTATGGCACCTCTTTCGGCATGTACCCATTTATTATTTTTTTTAAAACTAGTAGAACTTACTATAATACCGTTAGGATCTAATACACAGGCACCGACCATACCGTAATAATCTGAATCTTTTTTTTGATTTTCGATAACAAGTCGACAGAGATTTAAAAGAATGAGATCTAATTTTTTAAGATTCGTTGATTTAAATTCTGAAAATTTCATTTAACACTTTCAAAAATAGTTTTTTGTTGATCATACCAATCTATCCATGCTTTGAATTTTATACTACATTCGTGGTATAAAGAATAGTTATCAATAACGGTATCTACTACGTCACTTAATTTAGTTGTTGGTTCTATTTTCTTTAAATCAGGGCATGGTGTTTTTAATTCAACAGGAACACTCGGAAAATGTCTTTCTACTGGAATCGGCGTACAACACCCGTATAAAGATAAAAGTAAAGTAATGAAAATTATTTTCTTCATTTTGCTTCCTCGGTGTAGTCTAAAGGATTCATAGCAGCTTTGTTAAGAAGATCTATAGCATCAGGATCTACAGTGCATTGTGCATCGATCTTTTCAGTTATTGTTACTAATTTTTCTTTCCATTTTACTTGTACATCGTGTACTGTTTGTAATTCTTTAACTACTTGTGTTTCAATCACCGCATTGACTGTTTTTGATTTTTCTTCAGCTATGGCAATTTGTTTTTGTAAATCTGCGGCTTTATTACGCCACATCATTTCTACACCATACCCGCCCTCAAGATAAACTCCTAAAACCAAGATTAATAAACTTATTAACCCTAACATTACACCATAGCTTGATATGAAAGGAATTTTTTTAGCAAATATTGATATTGCAAATCCTACAATCCCGATCACGGTTATTCCATGTACAATTAAATGTAAAAAATTATCAGGTATTAAATGTAATAGAAACCACATATATTACCAATCCTTTTTAGAAAAAATTAATGCTTTATTACCGTTTTTAATAATAAACCTTTCATTAATTTTATAAATTTCGTAATTTCCTAAATATTTTTCTAGAAATAATACTTCTCCGTTTGATTTTTTATCTAACTGTATAGGTCCTTGTAAATCTTTAATCAGATCTGTATATTCTCCAACATTTTCTAAAACAACATTTAAGTCGCCGGCAAACGGTTTTTTAATCGTTATATTAAAATTTTCATCCACATCTGTAATATCAGCGGTTCCTTGATTTAAAACTTCTTCGACTTGATCTATCGTTGTTTTTTTAATTTTCTTTTTATAAGATGCCGCATCTAACGGAACATTTTTTTCTATAGATTCTTCACTAAATTCATGTATCTCACTGTCTCTATAATATTTAAAATACCATTCAGTATGACCACATAATTTTGTTAATCCTTTTAGTAGATCATTCACTTCTTTAGGTAGCTTCTCGTTTCTTTCGAATTCAACAAAAACCGCGTATTTTCCATCACTTTCCTCACCAGTACTCATATCGGCATCTAATACCGACGGATATCCTTTTTCGATAAATTCCATCATATCGATGGCAGGAAATTTGTCCTTAACTCTAAAAGAAAGAACAACAATATCTTCATCAGTACCCATTTTACTCTTATATTGGTCTACAAAAAATTTATTAGAGACCATATCCTCGAGATCGTTAGGTCTTAGCCCTTCGTTTAAATTAGATTGTTGGGGACGGGGTTGAAGCGGGTGGAGCCGACGGTGTTGGGGCTGCATTAGGTTGTATCTCCGGAGTTATTTGTTGAGGAGTTATTTGTCCTTTTCGATCATGACGCATAAGATCCGCAAGTCGATTGCTGTCTTTTTCTCTATAACCTTGATATATATTTTGCATTAATTTTTTCGGAATGCTTATAGTAACAAGCCAAATAGGATGAGCATCTATTTTGCCTTTTTTAGTGCCTGGTCTAAAATCACTAGGTTTGTGAACTTTACGAGGAACTAATAAATGTGTTTTTTTATATTTTATTTTACAGCCATAATCTAATAATCTAGCAGCGCCTGATGGATCAGGCGGTGTTTTGTAATCCCAAATAAGGCTGCATGTAACCATATATCTACCTACTTTAGGACCAGCGAATATTTCGCCTTCAATCCAATTATCAAAAACGTAGATATCTAATTCGTCGATTACTCTTTCAAAATCTTTTAAAATTTGAAATGCAGAGTCATCTACAGTCAGTGTTTGTAAATTTTTTACTAAATCGACGATTTTGTACATATTATTTTACCTTGTTATATTATTTATACGATATAAAATAAAGGTATTTCTATAGCTTTTTTAATTTTGAATGTAAATATCTATGCAGGTGTGCCGATAATCGTAGTTTAATAAGGAGCTTAATTTGCCTAAGACACGAAGAAAGGACCGCGTGGTCCAGGACCCTCGTTTTATACAAGATGATAGAAATTTACTCGAATTTAAACATAAAACAAGAAAAAATGCACAAGTACAAATAATTCCTCGTAATTTAAGCCAAGAAAAATATTTAGAACTGCTAAAAAATCCTAAAAAATATATAGTTTTTGCGATTGGCCCAGCAGGTACTGGTAAAACTATGCTAGGTGTTCAAATGGCTATAAAAATGTTTAAAGAAGATTTGATTTCTAAAATCGTTATCACCCGTCCCGCAGTTAGTGTAGACGAAGAACACGGTTTTTTACCCGGTACACTTAATCAAAAAATGGAACCATGGACTCGACCAATCATGGATGTCTTCCAAGAATATTATCACCCTAAAGAAGTTGAGCGTATGTTAAGTGACGGCGTTATTGAAATTGCACCATTGGCATATATGCGAGGTAGAACTTTTAAAAACGCATTTATTGTGGCAGACGAAATGCAAAATGCTACACCGAGTCAAATGAAAATGTTATTAACTCGTATTGGAGAAGGAAGCCGAATGGTGGTTACAGGTGATTTAAATCAGGCAGACCGTCCTCGAGAAAATGGACTAATTGATTTTGTTAAATTGTATGAAGATACATCAGACCATAAATTAGTTGACATGGTTTGGTTTGAAACAAGAGATATCGAAAGGCACCCAGTTGTTAAGGAGATACTAACAATATATAACGAAAACGATTAAAGAAAGAAGCGATGCGGATAGCACACCTGCACCCGCACCGCATCGCTACTTTTGAAGTCGTGCTAGTTTTATTAAAGTTGCTGAAAGATTAATTTCAGGATCAGCACACAAAGTATGATCGCATAAACCTTGTTTCACAATACACAAGGCAGCATCCATTGTCTCTTCATCTTTTCCGAAAAGTTCGATATTATTGTATATCCAACGAAATACCTCATCCATTTCAGAAGGTTGAGCTCTTGAACAAATAAGAGATCTGGCTTCTCTTATTTTTCCTTTCTTAAAAAGTTCTACCATCTCAAACTTATAATCACTAACTCCGCTGTCTTCTTCTCTAGGATCTGTAAGTTTGCCTGTATAACTGTTTTGTTGTAGTAGATTAGTACATTTTCGAAGATCAGGATAAACTGCTTTAACATACATATCTAAAGTTTCTAGATCAAAATCAATATTCTCAGAAACCAAAATAGTTGCAGCCCTAGCAGTAAATTCCGTTTGATCGATGCTAGAAAAATGAAATTCCTGTAATCGACTACGTAGTTCCGGAATTAGCATATTAGGTCTATTGCAAGTAAGAATAAATCTACTAGTTTGTTCGTATTCTTCAATAACTCCTTTCATAGCGTCTTGGGCCTCAGGAGTTAATCGATCTGCTTCGTCTAAAAAAACAACCTTAAAAGGCCCAAAAGGAATCATACTAACAAAGTTGGTAATTTTATCTCTAACATCCCCGATGCCTCGATTTCTACTGGCATTGATATGTAAAACATCATAATCTTCAATACCAATTTCAGATAAAAGCAAATGTGCTAATGTAGTCTTACCAGTTCCTCGAGTGCCTGCAAGTAACAGATGAGGAATACTCCTATCAGCAATCCATGTTTCGACTTGTTCACGAAATGCTGCATCTCGAAAAACATAGTCATTAACAGTTTTAGGACGATAATAATCCGCCCAAATGTATTTACTCATCGTCGAAGTCCTTCCGTAGTAATAATTTTGTCAAGCTCTCTGCCAAAATCTTTGTCATCAGTAACAATGTATAAACGATTAGTTAACTGTTCATTACGCTTATCATAATAATTCATCTGCACTACTCGACCACCGTCGGCAAAATGTACAGAAAAATTTAATTGGGATTGGCTATCAAATCTATCGTTGACAGGTGCTGATGTCAAAGTAGGAACATTATTATATTCTTTGTAATCTCTTACGCTATTAACCATATTAAAAAGCCAGCGTTTTAAAAAGCCAGGTTTTTTACTCTTATCGTTCATTCAAACTAACCTCATTATTTTCTGCCTTTGATATATTTTTACACAAGTTCTTCGGCAATCCCTACACATTCGGCAAAAATAAGTAAAAATCCGCCTAGTTCTACTTCTCCGCAGCAGAATACAATACCTGCTACGATGCGAATTACACTCTTAATAATACTGAGTTGTTTATGTTTAATCGGATCTGGTGTGTGTTTGTCCATAGTTTTTCCTTTTTAAATTTCAATAAATGGTGCCAAATCAGGTGGTGCCCAACCGACCGGTTTAAGGACTTTGCCATCTTCACGCTTACGTACCTTACCAGTAGCTCGATCAATCTTAGCAAAGTTAGTTCGCATAACTTCCTTCCATGCGCCTTCGGCATCAGCACCCATGCTATGAATAGCACCAATTGTAACAACTAAAATATCAATCAAAGCGTCTAGCTGCTCTTTACGGTCTTGAACTAAAACTGCAGCAAATAATTCCTTCATTTCTTCTTGAATAAGATTAAAATAAAGTTCATATTGATCTGCATTGTATTTGCCTACTGATTGGTCGCAGGCTTTCATAAATTTTTCTTGATCTCTAAATGGATTTGTCATTAAGCACCTGGTATATTAAAATTAACGTTTGATCCTGCCCCGATTGAATAAGCACGCATTACATCTTCGGGCTTTTCATCACTGACCAAAAGTATAGCATCATTATCTGCTCTGCGTAAAGTAATCTTATTTCCAGAATCATCAACATAATCGATTCCTCTACTCCATCTTCCATGTTGGAGTAAAACCCAATCACCTACTTTTACGTCAGTTTGCATCGGTCCAATAGCAAATACTTGTGCCCAGCGAGGATGTACCCCTGAAGTTTTACCATCATCGGAATTTAAAAGAATTCCTGATTTAGTCTTTTCTAATCCGAATTCCATATTAGAAACTAAAATCCTGTCACCGAAAGCTGTGATTTTACCAGAAATAATATTCATACTTTCTTCTTAACCTCGGGAATGATATTCGGCTTATTTGCTAAAGAATCTTTCGATTGCTCAACAATCTTTTCGGAATTTGATGTTATCTCTTCTGGAATAGGAGCCGGTGTCGGTGTTGGATAATTTTCATAATAATCCGCTACTACTTCTTCAATTTTCTTTTCAATTCTGCCTCCAGGGCCAAGTCGATCGCCTCGTGCGTTCATTTTACCATTGCCTACTGCAACCGACATCTCATTTTGGATACGTATCGCTTCTAGATCAATTTCTTTACCTTGCATTGTTTTATATAATTTTTTCGCCATCTTTTTCTCCTTTAAGGAATTCTTTTATATCTAATTGATATTTTATGCTATCTACTTTGTGTAATCCAACGAGATACAAACAATAACTAGAAACTGAACTACCTCTACCTAGTCCCCAAACGATATTGTTTTCTCTCATAAAATCAACAAGGTATTTAAGTGCATGCAGAACTTCTATCATATCATGCTGAACAAATAATTCTAATTCTAATGTTACCCGATCTTTTTGTTCTTGCGTATTACAGCAATCATATAGATAATCTATTAAATTTGGAAAATAATTCTGAGGAATAAGCCATTGCTTTTGATTCGATTGATCAAATTCTTCAATGCTAATAAGAGGCTCAACGTATTCTTTTAATTTTTCTATATCATCGGCATTTCTTTGTACACTGTCATTAAATTGTTTAACAAGCTTTTTATTTGTAACATTTAATTGAGAAAGGGTTTTTAATTTTCCAGAATATAATCCTTTAATGATATCATCATTATCAAAGATCATTTCATTGAATTGATTTATTTTCATACTAACGTAGTATAATAGAATCAATTTTAAATGTCAATTAATATTAATTAGATTATCTAAATCTTTTTCTTGATTGTTAACTTCAACTTTTTTAACTTTTTCTCTAAATCTTCTCTGCATTTCTGATTTATAAGATTCTAATACCACTATTATTTGATCGCATAATGCTCCGTTTCCATTCCTAGCTGATATAGAATATTTTTTTGATAATTCGGATATTTTAGATTCTATTTCAGAATCTTTTAAAGATTCCAGATCTGTTAATAACGGGTGAAACATTAATACGGACCGCCGACAAATTTTACAAAAACATTAGCGCCACCGTCAGATGTCCAAAGATCCCAAACCGTTGTGGTTTTTACAGATGATGTTGAGAAGTATGGAATGTCTGTGCTTAATGGGCTGTTACCGGGAGGAGTGCTTTGGCTTGCATTGAATGTTATAGTACCCGGATTAGTGCAAGAAATTTCTAATCGAATAGGGGCATATATCCCTGTTGCAGGCCAATTTGCGACAGAAAATGTACTAGTTCCAACCACAGTAATTTTTTGATAAGACCCTAATGTGTAATCTACCGGAATAACATTTGCTAAATTGGAAGAATTTGAAGCACTATTATTTGCAATTAAACCACTGTTCTGTAATGCAACTCGAGTAATTACTGTATTAAATGCAAGGTCACTAATCGGATTTAATGTGTTAATGGTATTTGTTTGTAAATCACTAATTTCATTTGCTGCAACTGCTAATGCATTAGAAATGTTACTAAAATTGTCTCTAAAATTTTGAGTAGAATTATTTGTTCCTGCTACCGGAAAAGATATATTAATATTGTTGCTGTAATTTGTTACTGTACTAGTCATACGTATCTCTTTTTATCTATTTATAATTGTATCTTTAGGCTACTTGTATTCTTCCATTGACTGTATACCAGTGTACACCGTCATAATAACAAGGCTGGGCACCACCTATAGCATTAATTACAAATACCATAGTTCCGGTTGTAGCAGTTAGCGCAGCCAATGTTCCTGTAGTATACGATGTTAATACCAATTGCGTCGGCGAAGTTCCGGCACTCCCAGTATATCCTGCAATACCCCCACTTCCGGTATATCCTTTCGATCCTACAATTCCAGTTGATCCCGTATATCCCGAAACTCCTAGACTGCCTACATACCCAGTTGCAGTACTAGCGATCGTGATAGCAGCCATTGTTGCTGATGTTACTGCAGTATCAACAATAGTTTGTACTGTAACTTTTTTTGTAGAAGATGTTCCGGTTGTTGTATCGACTACTGGAAAAACTACATTGTTTAAGTTAGACGTAGTAGATAATGTAGGTAAACTAGTAATTGTTGGCATTTAAATCTCCGAAACTTTCTGTTATTTAGTTACTAAATTATTGAAATATTAAAGGATCTCCAGAGGAATCTATTAATATATCAGTTGATTGTGTACCTATATAAAAATAATAATTTTCGGGCATATCAGAAAGTTCAGATTTTGGAAAGATAACATATGCAGGAGATTGTCTCGATAAATTAGAATTAACAATCATTCGATCTATTTCAAAATTAAATTTTGAAAAATCTATTCCGTATTTCTCTATATTTTTTATAATTGTTGCCCCCATATTCGGTAAAGCAAAACACAAAACAATCGAAGCAGTATAGCCTGACTTCCCGCCATTACTTTGAAAAGTTCTCATCCAAAGTGGTAGCTGATATTCATCAACTGTTGCTTTTTTATCTCCTAATATTAGCATGTTTTCTAACATGTATCTCATATTATTGATGCTGTTTGGATATGCTGTATTGACTCCAATATTAACCGGTTGACCTTGAGTGTCTAATTTATTTTCAGTTACGTCTAGATAGATCACATCGTAAATGTGATTCCCATTTAAATCAATTGCCTGATTTAATTTTAAATTTCCTAACCATAGATTTCTATTATAAAAAAAATGTTTTGTAGGAGTAAAATAATCATCGAGAGAAGCCTGTTGTATTCCGTATTCTAAATATAATTTCATTTTTCTTTGAACACCAAAATCTGGATCATCAGGTCTATAGATGATAGAGCGATCGAAAATTACTGAATCATTAATAAATTCATTAAAGTTTGATTTCTGTTCAGATTTAAAAAACGGTGTTAAATAAATCTGTGTATATTGATTAGTATCATATTGAGATACAACTATATAAAAATCTTGTGTGATCGATTGTTGATATATATCCTCTGCTTTAACAACAAAATTATATTGCCCAATAATTGTACCGTAATCGATTCTACCAATAATTGATCCATCTAATCCTAAGGTTAAACCGGGAGGCAAGTGACCGTTTATTACAGTATATTTTATTGATATGGGAGTAACAGCATGAGTTGCCTTTATTGATAATTCGCTAAGGTAACCTATATTCAATACCCCGAGATTTTGTGGAGAAGAAAAACTAATTGGATTGTAGGTTTCACCTAAAATAGTTAAATTAAATGTTCTATTAGTAAATGCTGATGTTTGACGTATTAAATCTTGTTTAGTTAATTTTACTGTAAAGGTATAATTTTTTACGTAGATCGGCAAATAAGGAATAGTTGCATATAAAGCACCAGATTTATTGTCTAAATTATAATAAGGCGGTAATTGATTATTTCGCCATTTAGTGGTATCAAATGTGTTAGATGCTACGTGAGATTCTAAACATACATAGGTAGTTTCTATATTAGGAATTCTATTCCAGATGCTTCCATCATATATTAATAAATCACCTACTTGATAATATATTTTTCCAGATCCTAAATCTTGTATTCCTGCATTAGATACAATATATTCTGTTCCAGGTAATAATGTGTTTTGATTATTTGATAATGTTGGCGAATTTAAATTTGCATCCCAGTTGCCATTAAAATAAACTCCGCCTGAATAATAAATTACCCAATCACCTTCATTATATGCAACATATGGCATCCACCGTGTTTCTGCCGTAACACTGTAAGATTTTGGACCTGTGTTCGGATAAGGATCATAATTACTTAATTGTATAATATCTCTATTTTGAGCTCTGATTGAACCTAAATCTATAGGAGTCAACCAATTTGGAAGAACTTGATATGAAGATTCTGATGCTAGTGGGCCCGATGCTTCGGTAAACGTACCATCGGCTGATAAGTTTGAAGGATCTACGACTTCTATATAAAACATCTGTTTTATATTTTGAACTCCATCAGTTGCTGTTAATTTAAATTGATAGGTTTTTGGTATATATTTGGTAACCTGCTGTGTGTAAACACCATTAACAATAGTCCAATGATCATACGGATACCCGTCATATTTTTCACTATCATATCCTCCTGTTAAAGAACTTTGATAATTTAAAGAAAGATTGTCGTTGACTACTCCGGTCAATCTTCCATTAGTATCTAATGTTAATCCCGGAGGAAGCTGACCATCTTGGTCTTCTATGAAATATTTTATTGTTCTTTTAGAAGGTAAGGTGTCATATAAAATTACAGTATCATTTGCATTGAGAACCTGTGTAGTCGGCAAACTTATTCCTATTGCATAACCGTTATACAATGTATTAAACACGGTTGATATATTTGTTATTGTTGTACCTGGTTGAATGCCGTTGCCGCCTATTTGTCTATAAACACCAGGTTGTCCTAGGTCAACATTAGTTAACGTATTAAAAAATAATGTAGTAACTAATGCATCTGTAGAAGTAGACAAAGTATATGAAAGTTGTCCGGCATTGGCCACAAATTGAAAATCTACCGGCTCTTTATTAATTACATAATATTCTTTACCGAATCCTGCATTAATAAAACCGGCAGGAGTAACCCATCCTAAATTACTTAAACCTGTAACATCAATTGAGAATGTTCTATCAGTAATTAATCGAGAATTATTTTTATCTACAGCTCTAACAACAAATTGGCTCCTTACTGTTTCACCGATGCTAGCAGGAGTTCCTAATATAACTCCTGAAGAAGAAAGAGACAATCCTGAGGGAAGATAACCACTGATTAAAGAAAAGTTTGCAGGGATATCTACCGATAAAGTTAAAGAAACCGGAGTGCGTTCGGTCACTGTTCCTAAAAATCCTGCAGGTGTTTGCCAAACTGGGGTAGTCATTATATTACTGTTCTACACAAATAATAGAAATATTTTGAACTATGTTTGTATTGAATTTAGTAGTTCCTCTAGATAACACTGCTTTAAATTGCCGATTTTGTGCAACTAATTGCGGATCAGAATATGTTAATGACCCGCCTGCAGAATCATTAAAACTGCCAAATCCTGGAGCAACATCTGCTGGTATAGGTGCTGAAAGATCTACATTCCAAGCCCCTCCGAGATTTAAGACTGCAACTGCAGAATAAGCGCCACCATTGATACTTCTATATAAAGTAATTTGATAGGTTCCAGTAGGATCAGTTCCAGATGCTACCCAATCTCCTGTATTCGGATCAGTAGAACCAGTAGGATATAAGGCTTTCGCAGCATTATATTGCGATAATCCGGAAGTGGTTCCGGGGAATGTTGTGAAATATCCTGCACTATAAGAGTAACTTAAAGTTACTGTGATTTGATGTCCATTTGAACCAAACACTGAGGTTTCTGCAGTAGCAGTGCTATCGATCGAGCTAGTTCCTGCTTTTGTTGTCAACGTACCTGCAGATAAACTTCCACCAAAATATGCAGCACCATTAGTTTTTAAATAAAATACTGCATTAGCTTCTGTGCAAGAGTTTAAATTAACCTGTGAAGGGCCGTACCATTCAATAAATTGATTACTTGAACCGAATGCAGTTCCCTGAACTTTCATATAAGTTCCATTATTGAAATAGAATGTAATATTCGAACCGGTGTAAGTAATATTATTATTAGCATTTCCTAATGCAAAATTACCATTTGGTAATATTAATGCACCAGTTCCGGTCATTGATCTATCAGATTTGATACCAGGATTAGATCCTACCGACAATGATCCGCCATATTTGATAGTATTATTAGAATTATCTATTGTAAATGGAGTTATTGAATTGGTTAATCCAGTTCCTGTTACTATAAACTTAGTAGCATCTACGATAAAACTACTAGAAGATGCGCCTGATATAAGCTTAATGCCACTAATATACCCGTTATTATTAATTGTTACACCCCATGCTCCTTGTAATCCATTGATACTAGATGCAAATTGTGTGACTGTGGTAGATAATGTACCAATATTGCTGGTCAATGTTGCTAATTGAGAAGCTAAACTTGCTGTAGAACTTGCCGCAACTTGATTAACATAAGAAACAGTAGCTCCTGTTGTGGTACTAAAAGAATTTACCTGTGCTTGCAATGTCTGCACTGTGCTAGCGAGACTAGAAGTACTATTTGATGTAGCATTATTAACAAATGAAATCACAGCAGAAGTTACGGTGTTTGATAAAAGTGTATACTGCGATTGCAGAGTTTGTACTGTACTGGCAATAGATGCTGTAGAATTAGCTGCAACAGTATTAACATAACTGATACTTGCAGCATTAGTATAACTATTGGCAATATTTGTATATTGAGCTTGTAAAACAAGTATCTGTTGAGCTAAACTACTGGTGCTAGTCACTACTAGGTTAGTTATAAAATCAATACTGGCAGTACTTAAGCTACTAGTAGTTTGTATATATACAGTTCCAGTCCCGAACGCTCCGCCTTGTATATTTCCGAAAGAATCTCTCAATACCACAGTATTAGGGACTGCAGTTACGCTAGGAGGATACGTATTTCTTATATTAAAATATCCATCTGTTATGCCATCTATTGTAATATCTGGACTCGAATTAATAATACGATTTACCAACCCATTTCCAGCATTATTAACGCCTACTAGAATAGGATTATTCGATACTTTAGCTGTTCCGGTGGTATAATTATTCGGAGCATCGGCTAAATCGATGAATTTTAATCCGTACGGTGTAGCGCTAGGACCAAATGCCCATGTGTATAAATTCGTAAAAGATGCATTAACCTTATCAAAGGAATCACGGATACTGTCTCCAGTACCGTCGTTTGGTGCTAATCCGATAGAAATAGCTTGATAGGTAGTAGTAATAGTCATAACTGTCCCTTGTATTCTATATTTAGTTGAACTTTAATATAGGGTATTTACCTAAAAATACGCTATACAAGGGGAGCTATATTAATCTTGATACATTTCTTTAACTTCTTCTTTGATAAGATCTTGTGTAATTAATCCGATGACCTGATCTCTGAAACTATTAACAATTATATTTTGAGAATCCTCTAATGATAACCCTTTACTTTGTAGATATCCTAACTTTTCAGGATTAATGGTATTAGTTTCTGAACCAGTTGCGCAGACACTAAATTCGCTATCTAGATAAGTTTCTGGTTTAGAATAGCATCTTCCATTCTCTCCAATGATTAAATTAGAATTTTCTATACCGATTTGACTGGCTTCTGATTCTACTTCTGCAATAGCAACCCCTTGATAAACTGTTTGGCTTTCTTTTCCAGCAATCCCTAAGAATACCTGGTTACTAATAGAGTCGGGTCCTTTGTGTATTACTTTAGTAACGATTTCTGTATCACCTTCTACAGTATTAGAAATCAATCCATAAGTTGAAAATGTCGATCCTTCTTCTTGAATTACCTGTATTATGTGTTTATTCAACATACCATCTTTAACAAATAATCCTAATGTGAGAGTTGCTCCCATGTTAATATGGATATCATACAGAAATACCTGTTGTAAATTACTATCTAATTCATTTAAAATGGTTAGATCTAATATGGAATTTTTCTGTAGAGATATTTTTAAATGTTTTGCTAACAATTCTTTTTCTGTAGGATTTTGTCGCAAAACAACTTTCTCGTTTTGACCTTCTCCCATTTCTACAGTGCTGGCATCAATTATTTTAAATTCTTTTCCAAAATAATCTTCTGGGCTGAACTGCCAATCTGGGTCGCCTTTTTCTGCTTTAAGAACACTGTGTATAGCCATCTTCTACGATCCTCTTGTATAGTTCTTGCGATCCTTTTCTTTGAATCGCGCCTTGCACCATGATATTTACGTGAGTTGGCTCTAGTAGATCTAAAAATCTTTTACTATGAGTTATTACAATTGCTGCTTTCTTTTTATTTTTTAAGAAGTTCTTAATATTAAGAGCAAAAGTTTCTAATTCATCTTCCTCAATATCGGCGTCTATCTCATCAAGAACAATAAGTTTAGGATCAGTTATCATTATTTGTAATAATTCATTTTTTTTACATTCGGTAGCGGTCATGGTTTCGTTATTTGTGATCTTATGTCCATGATTAGAACTAAGACCTAGTTCTTTAATTAATAGTTTATATTCTTTTTCTATTTCATTTAAGGATCTTTTATCTTTATGTGCTTTTAATATAGCCTTAGTTAAATCAAAATTTGATATTCCGTCGAGTATAGGAAGATACTGGAAAGTTGTAAAAATACCAAGTAAGTTACGCTGCTCGATTGTTTTATCCATGATCGAGCGTCGGTTAAATGTTATATTTCCTTCATGGATGTCTAATATCGGGTTTCCTAATATTGCATGCGCTAGACTTGATTTTCCAGAATGTCTAGCGCCCATTATTGCATGTATTTCGCCAGGATTCACTGTTAGGTTGATATTTTTTAAAACATCTATGTTTTTTATCTTAGCTGTTAAGTTTTTTATTTTAATCATACTTTATTATATGTTTTATATTTTTTTTTAATCAAGAATTATTCTATAGGTATTTATTGATATTAAATAGTTGGTATTGTAAAGGAGATCTACAATGGATTTATTTTCATGGCTGATTGTTGGAACAGTAGTTTTAGTTGGTGTTGTATTGTATAAGTTTTCAAATTCTTCTTCAAAAGAAGATTTAACTTCATCGAGTGTAGAAACATCTAATACTTTTGTAGTAGCTGAAGAGGTTGTAGTCGAACCTACTCCAGTTGTTGAAGAAGTATCTACAGAAGTTTCAGTTAAGAAAGTGCGTAAACCTCGTGTTGCAAAGCCAGTTGCAAAGCCAGTTGTAAAGACAACTGTAAAAACAGCTAAGAAGAAAACTTCAAAAAAGAAGAATACTTTAAAGGTAGTCTAATTGTTTGGCTTGATTGTGTAAGGCAAAGCTGGCAAGATTCTTGCCCTTTGCCTCGCACATGATATCAAAGTTTTCTAAAAAGCTCAACGCCCATTGATTAACTGAATTATTCCAATAAAAGTCACTA
>Ga0007859_1000082_pt1 | contig 24737 bp, 26 predicted proteins | sample CryBogCBH27Jul07_FD_71222 | JGI IMG/M metagenome (GOLD analysis project Ga0007859, IMG submission 71222) | Freshwater microbial communities from Crystal Bog, Wisconsin, USA - CBH27Jul07 | ecosystem: Environmental > Aquatic > Freshwater > Lake | place: Crystal Bog, Wisconsin, USA | collected...
GGGTAACTAGCCAGCGAGCCCTCGATGCGCGTGGGGGCGTCCGAGGCAACATCGGCCTCGCCGAGGGCGCGCGGCTCAAACTCGTGGCCCTCGTCAAAGGGGGCGGTGAAGTTGATCGCTCGCGACGAGGGGACGTCACGCAGCAGCGTCGCGATGGGAATGATGTAGGGCGAGATCACCCGGACGTCCTATTCCTCGTCTTGATCAAAGATCTCGTCGTCCGCGTCGACAATGTTCTCAATGGTGCCGTAGGCCGGAGCCGCGGGCGGGAGATCATCGTCGAGCTGCGGGGCGAGGTCATTTTGATCCGCGAAGGTGTCCATTTGACCGGCGAACTGCGCACGACCCTTGGCGACCGCCTGCTGAGCGCGATCGAGGAGGTCTTCGAGGCGCGCCAGCTGCTGGTCGTAGTAGTCCTTGACCTGATTGTGCATGCGGCGAACTTCCTCGTGCGCCTCGCTCACAATTTCGCGAGCCTTGGCTTCCGCCGCGCGCACCACCTGTGCCTGGCTCACCAGCTGGCGACGACGCTCTTCGGCTTCGGCCAGCATCTGCTCGATGACCTGATGGGTCTCTGCAATACGGGCCTCGCGCTCACGCAGTTCCCATCGTGCTTGGCGCACTTCTTCGGGAATGGCGTCGCGCACTTCGAGCAACAATTCGACCAATTCGTCACGCTGAATACGCACGGTGTTCGACAGGGGCATGGGCTTGGCCGTCTGCACGAAGTCAATCGCGGCTTCCAGCATGGATTCCATGTCGCGACGCGCGTGGCGCGGCTCGGGCGCGTAGCTGGCGCCGAGGTCGTCGTCGAGTTCGTACTCGTTGTCAAAGTCGTCGTAACGCGACATCATTTGCCTCCCGGGAACTTGTCCGCCAGTCGCGCCGCGACGGGCGCTGGCACAAAATTACTCACATTGCCGCCCAAACGAGCGACTTCGCGTAGCAAACGGCTCGCGATGAAGGAGTGCGAGGAGCTCGTGGGAATGAAAACCGTCTCAATTCCCGACAGCGATCGGTTCATCTGGGCCATCTGTAGTTCACTCTCAAAGTCCGACACGGCGCGCAGGCCCTTGACGATGGCGGTGGCGTTCACGTCCTTGGCGACGTTCACGAGCAAGGTGGCGATGGACACGATGCGCACGCGCGGCAGGTGCGCCAGCGACTCGGCGATCATGTCGCGCCGCTCGTCGAGGTCGAACATGGCTTCGGACTTTTGCGGATTGCGGATGGCCGCGACCACGACTTCATCGAACATGTGCGAGGCGCGCTCGACAATTTCGAGGTGACCGTTGTGAAACGGGTCAAAGGAACCGGGAATTAACGCGACGGTCATGCGTCCTCCGTGCGCTCGAGCATCGTCACAAGGGTAGTGCCGTAGCGCTTCTCCTTCACGACCTCCCAGCCCTCGGGCGCGTCCATAAAGCGGTCATTTTCAATAATCGCCCGCGGCGCGCGCACGTCGCGCAGCAAGGCGGCGAGATTGAGCGCGCCATAGGGCGGGTCGGCAATGACCAGATCAAGGTCGGCCGGCGGATTCCAGGTGGGCAGTTCCGCCTTGACGTAGTGGGCCTCGCCCGGCAGGCCAAAGGGCGTCAAGTTGGTCTTGGCGGCGTCCAGGCACACGGGATTGTGGTCCACGAAGTACACCTCGGCCGCGCCGCGCGAGAGGGCCTCAATGCCAATGGCACCCGACCCGCAGTACAGGTCGGCCACGATGAGGTCCTGGAGGCCCCCGCGGGCTTCGAGCATGGAGAAGATGGCTTCACGGCAATAGTCCGTCGTCGGTCGCACCGACGCCGGCAGTTTCGCCTTCAGCTGTCGACCCCTCGCGAGGCCACCAATAACGCGCACGGGTGAAGGCTAGGCGGTGCGAGAGACGCCCACCGTCAGGACATGAAGAGGTAGGTGGCTTCCTCGTCATCGATAAACAACTTGAGTTCATCCACCAAGTCGCCATAGGCGGACAAATCAGAACCGTCACCCACCAGGGCACTGGCGGCTTCTCGCGCGTCATCGAGGATGTCCGCGTCGCGTCGAAGTGACGCCAACTTGAGATCACTGCGCCCTTGCTGGCGCGCTCCGAGAATTGTTCCTTCGCCGCGTTGATCGAGGTCCACCTCGGCCAGGTAGAAGCCATCGGTGGAGGCCGCCACGGCCTCGAGACGCACCGCTCCTTCATCGCTCGGCGGATCGCCTAACAAGAAGCAGTGGCTGGGGTGCACGCCACGGCCCACGCGACCGCGCAGCTGATGTAGCTGCGCGATGCCAAAGCGCCACGCGTCTTCAATCACGATGACCGTGGCCTCGGGCACGTCGACACCCACTTCAATCACCGTGGTGGCAACGAGCACGTCGAGGTCGCCACGACGAAACTCCTCCATCACCTGATCTTTGTCGACGGCCTTGAGTTGACCGTGCAGCAGTCCGACGCGAAGACCGGCCAACTCCCCCGCGGCGAGGCGGTCACGTTCGCTCACCGCGCTGGTCGCCTCCACGCGGTCCGAACCGTCCACCAGCGGGCAGACCACGAAGGCGCGTTGGCCCTTCGCCACTTCACTGCGCACCCGTTCCCACACGGAACTGACCTGAGCGCCGCGCACCCACTCGGTGGTGATGGGGGTGCGACCGGCGGGCAACTCGTCAATCACGGTGAGGTCGAGATCAGCGAAGGCCACGAGGGCGGCGGTGCGAGGAATGGGCGTCGCGGTCATGACTAAGAGGTCGGGGTCACGTCCCGCTCGTGAGTGCGTGCGACCCTTGTCGCGCAGCACCGCGCGCTGTTCAACCCCAAAGCGGTGTTGTTCGTCAATGACCACCACACCCAGCGAGGCAAATTGCACGTCGTCGGTCAGAAGCGCGTGCGTGCCCACCACGATGTCGATGGCACCCGCTTCGAGTTGCTGCAAAATGCGCTTTCGCTCCAGGCCCTTCACGCGACCCGTCAGCAGCGCCACCGTCACCGGCCGGCGGCCCGATAACACTCTCGCGTCGGGCACCGACAAATGGCGCACGTCGTGACGCAGCGAGGCCACGTGTTGCTCGGCGAGAACTTCCGTCGGGGCGAGCAGTGCGCTTTGGTGTCCGCCATCGACGGCCGCCAGCATCGCCACGAGGGCCACCGTGGTCTTTCCCGACCCCACGTCACCTTGCAGCAAACGGTGCATGGGCCGCGCGCGCGCGAGGTCGCCGGCCATGTCGCCGAGGGCGCGACGTTGCGCGCCGGTCAAGGTAAAGCGGTGTCCCGCGAGGAATTGCTGCACCAGACTGGAGTCCGACGTCGTGAGCTGACCGGGAGTGGTGTCGAGGTCCGCGACGTCGAGGCGATGCGAAATGCCCACCGCGTCACGCTCCGCGCGTCGACGACGCAGCGTCAGCAGCAACTGCAAGCGAAGGAATTCGTCGAAGACCAAGCGGCGGCGCGCCGGACGAATCTGTGCCATCTCCTCGGGGAGGTGAATGTGACGAAGGGCAGTGCTGCGATCGAGGAGTTGGTAACGAACCCGGATGCTCTCGGGCACGGTGTCGAGAATCAGTGGCGCGCGGCGCAGTGATTCTTCGATAAACCCGCCCATCTCCCAGCTGGTGAGACCGGCCTTGCCGCTCGCGGGATAAATCGGCACGATGCGCCCCACGCGCGAGGGGTCGCGCTCCTCGCCGGTCACGCCGACAATTACATCCACGACCGGATTAGCCATTTGCCTATCGCCGCGATACTCCCCCACCTTGCCGAAGAAGAGAGCCATCACCCCGGGCTGCAGTTGACGTTCACGCCAGGGCTGATTGAAAAAGACGACGCTCATAGTGCCGGTGCCGTCAGACACGTAGGTCGTGACCATCACCTTGCCCTGCTTCGTGCGACGAGATTCGCTACGGCGCACCTCGGCAAAAATCGCGACCTCGTCACCAATGGTGAGATCGGACACGTCAATTTGCGCGGTGCGGTCCACGTAACGACGGGGATAGGTCGTCAGCAAATCGAACACGGACTCGACGCCCATTTGGGCGAGCGAGGCGGCGCGCTTTTCCTTGACGTACTTCAGAGCGGTGACGGGGACTTCAGCGAGTCGCCGCAGGGGGCGCGGTGCGCTCTCGGTCACTCGATACCGACGAGGTAGGGATACAGCGGCTGGCCGCCATGGTGGACCTCGACGGCCACGTCCGGATACTCCTCGTGCAGGTACTCAGTAATGCGACGAGTGTTCGCCGCGCTGGCACCATCACCTTCGATGAGGGTGATCAGTTCGTGGTCGTCGGTCATCACGGCCGCGATCATCTTGGTGGTGGCGATGGCGACCGAGTCGGCAATAGACACGATGCCCTTGCCCGTGAGGCCAATCCAATCGCCGACGCGCACCATGCCCGCGGGCGATTCGGTGTCGCGCACCGCCTGGGTGACTTCACCGGCGATCACGGCCGCGGCGGAGTCGCTCATCGCGTCCTTGTTGTCGTCGGCCGACGCTCCCGGGTCATAGGCGAGCAAGGCCGCGAAGCCTTCGACGATGGAGTTGGTCGGCACCACCCGAACGTCGATGTCGACGAGGTCGTTGATCTGTTCGGCGACGGGGCGAATGTTCTTGTTGTTCGGCAAGATGATGACTTGCTGCGAACCGGTGGCCGTCACGGCCTCCACTAATTCAGCCGTCGACGGGTTCATCGACTGGCCGCCACGTACCTGGGTGCGCACACCCAGCGAACGGAAGATGCGCCCGATACCGTCGCCCACCACCACGGCCACAATTGCCGTCGTCGGTGCGGGTCCGGCCACTTCGGGTAGTTCGTCGCCGTGCAGTTGTTCGGCCACGCCTTCGCGCACCCACTTTTCTTCAATGACTTGCTCTTGCAGGTCAGTCACACGAATTTGACGGGGGCGGCCCGCATCGAGCGCGGCCTCAATGGACGCCCCGATGTCGTCGGTGTGAATGTGGCAGTTGTACAAACCTTCGCCACCCACCACCACGATGGAGTCGCCGATGCCCGCCCACACCTCTTTAAAGGCGGGGATCTTCGCGTCGTCCGCGTCGAGCAGGTACATGACCTCGTAGCGCAGGTCCGAGATGTCGCCCTCACCGTGTCCGGTCAAGGTCTCGGGTGCGTGGACCTCAATGCCCTCGACCTCCGGAGCCTCTGGCAGCGGGTCGCCCGCCACGACGTGACAGAACGCGTCGATAAGAAGGAGAAGCCCGGTGCCACCCGAGTCAACGACGCCGGCCTGCTTCAGAACCGGCAATTGCTCGGGGGTATAGGCCAGGGCCGCCGCCGCTGCGCCGCGCGAGGAACGAACAAGAACGTCGAGTGACGCCGTCGCCGAACTGGCACCAACCGCCGCGGCACGAGCCACCGACAAAATGGTGCCTTCGATGGGGCGAACCACGGCTTGGCGCGCGAGGACGTCAGCGTGGGTGAGCGCTTCAGCCAGCAGGGGCGCGGTGATCTCCGAGGCGGTCTTGAACTTGTCGACCAAACCGCGCAGCAGCTGGGACAAAATGACGCCGGAATTTCCGCGGGCGCCCATGAGAGACCCGTGCGCCACGGCCTTACACACGGCCGCCATGTCGGCGCCACTGCTGAGTTCGGCGAGCTCGGCGGCGACCGAATCTAAGGTCAGCGACATGTTGGTGCCGGTGTCCCCGTCGGGCACGGGATAGACGTTTAGCCGATTGATAACCTCTTTATGGGTGCTCAAGAGGTCGGCGAAGGTCTCGATGACGGCCTGGAAATCGCTGGCCGAAAGGGAAGTGAGTATCGCCACGGGCACCAATGCTACAATGACGAACCTGTTTGAACGAGCGTTACGGATTGTCCGTATCGACTGACACGAGGAGTTTGAGGATTATGGCATCGGTCTGCGAGATCTGCGGCAAGAAGCCCTCATTCGGCATGAACGTGTCGCACTCCCACCGGCGCACGAAGCGTCGTTGGAACCCGAACATTCAGCGCATTCGCGCCGTCATTAACGGCACGAACACTCGCGTGAATGTCTGCACCGGGTGCATGCGATCGGGCAAGATTCAAAAGCCTGAGCGCCGCAACATTCCGGCCTAATTCGCCAGAGCGTCCAGAGTTCCATCAGCCCAAGAGTTCGACTCGCGGGGCGGAATTTGTATCGTTACTTGCCGAGGTTGGATTGCTGAGCGGATGTTTCAAAGTTCATTCGAACATCTTTCACTTGCAGTTGACAAGCAATAGCCGGGTGTCGCCTGATGGTTGCTTGTCGAACTCAGACACTGGGTCAAACTTTCGAGAGAATCCTTCGCCGGTGGCAGGTTGTGGCAACGCCATATTTTCGCCTTGCCTCAGGCCCAGTTGCTTGAATAAGTGGTTGAATCCACGGCTCTCTGCAGTATCGCTGCGCCCTTGAACAGCCCGACCATGAGGTTGCCCTCCGAGGTTGCGCAAGGAGGCCATTTTGGAATTCAGGTTAATTTTGCTCCGAAAATTTTCAAGGGTGGGTATGCATTTGGCATACCCACCCTTGAACTGACTTGCAATCCGCTAAGACATGAAACAAGCAGTTCCCAAGTCTGTGTAGCCGGGATTGTTCGACCTCCACGCCGTTCCGGTCCATGTCGAGGACACAGATCTGGGGCCCCAAAACACTTCAACGAAGGCACCTGGGGAAACTTGGACAACCTGGCTATTTGCCAAGAGCGTGCCAACAGCACAGCCAGAATTCACACTGCCCAATTCGATGTGTACCGGAATTGAGGATGACCCCGTATTGGTGAATGCGCCTGCTATGTAGCCTCCGTTCCCATTAATGGTGGCTCGGCCGACAGCTATCTGCCCGGATGTTGCAGATGCATAGCTGCAAGCGTCCATACTGGGGCAATACTAAGAAACCGCGTTGGCAGACGACGAAGCTGACAGAACAGGTTGCGAAAAAATGCAGCTTCCAGTGACAGTTATGGCTTCAGTTACGATGCCTTTCGGAATTCCTCCAAGACCGCTAGAAACCACTGGCGTCAGACTCACTGAGCTTTGAGTGCACCCACTTTGAACGGGCACCAAGGTCGATGGATCTTGGCTCTGCAATTGCGCGTCCAGGGCGCTAGCCCAGCTCTGCCAAGTAGCGATTGTCGATCCCGCAGCCGGGACCGGAGGGGCCTGAATTGCCGATCCAGTGCTTGCAGCAGCTAGGCCACTCAACGGCAACGTGGAAGTAAGCGCGAGTGCCGCAACTATCCAAGTGCTCTTTCTGATGTATCGCTTCAAATCAATCTTCCTCTCATTCGTAACCACTTTGGTTAGCCGGTATATAACGATTTTCAGAATAACATGATTAACAGAGTATGTTGGTAAACAGAGGATAAGATTTTCCGCCAGGAGGTGTAGACCCTTGTCTAAGCGAAGCATTCCCGGGTTTGTCGGGCGAAAGTTACTCATACTTACTTGCTTGGCCGGAGGCGATCAACACGGTTACGTCCTCATGCTCGAGATAGAGCGCATGACCAGTGTTCGCATTGGCCCTGGAACGTTGTATGGGCTCCTCGCGGATCTCGAATCAGCTGGCTTCATCGAAGAAATGCCTCAAGTGGACAGGCGATCGCCATACCGCCTGACTGCGTCGGGACGCCGCTTTCTCACCGAAAAGCTGGATGAGGCCGAGCGACTGGTGGCCATTGGCCGACGCAATCTGGCGGCTCAGTGAGATGGCCAACGGTTCACGACTGATCCGCTGGGCGCTTCGTGCCTACCCGAGGAGATGGCAGTCCCGGCACCTCGAGGAGGCGTTAGAGGACGTTCGCGAGTTAAGCCAATCAGGACGGAATGCCTCGGAAATTGTGTCGAGCCTTCTTTGGGGAGCGATCTATCTGCGACTGGCTGCAGTTCGACGGGTGCTGGGTATCAGGGTCATCACTTTCGCTACGGTCACGCTGGGCGTCGCCGTGCTCCAAGGGCCAACCGCCATTGGCTATTGGGCTGATTCGTTCAACCTTGGCGGACATGGGGCACCTGGACCGCAAACCTACGTGACCATTTGCCCTCAGCCGGATTCCAAGTCGATAACCATCTTCTCGTCTTCGACGAAGGCCACCGAACTTTCCTGTCACACGATGTTGTCAACTCAGCTGACTACATTCCTTCACGCTAAGCACGACAAATGGTCGAGTTAGAACTCGTGTTGCCAACCTTCACGGGGCAAGTCACGCCCATTCAGCGTTCGCTGCCCCTCGTCGATCACTCGACCGATTTCTACGGGTGCAGGTAGCTGGGATTTCTCAAATTCGCGCCGCAGACCCTCGGGGTCACTCGTCGCAATGAGTAACTCGTAGTCCTCTCCCCCGCTGAGTGCCTCTCTCTCCGTGGCGCCGGTGGCTATCGGAAGATGAATGAGTTCAAAGCCCACCGAGCTGGCGTCGGCCAGTCGGTGAAGGTCTATCGCCACACCGTCAGAAAGATCCATGGCCGCTGAGACCCCGGCCCGCGCTGCTGCCATGCCCTGCGCCAAGCGCGCCACGGGACGAGATTGTGCGCGCACCAGTTCGTCCGAGGCGTCAACACCCTCTCGGCGGCGGCGAAGTCCCGCCGCGGCGCGCCCCAATGGCCCGGTCACAAAGAGAAAATCCCCAGCGGCCGCCCCGCTTCGCAAGAGTGCTCCCGACGCCGGAGCCTCCCCAATAACGGTGACCGCCACCTGGAGGGCGGGTCCGGTCGACAAGTCGCCACCCACCACCGACGCGCCGACATCGTGGGCAGCCTGCGAAATTCCCTGATGAAGGGCATCAAGATCGCTGCCGGCCGGCGCCGTCACGGCAATTAAGAGGTAACGGATAACCCCGCCCATGGCCGCGACATCGCTCACGGCACTCATCACGGCCTTAAATCCCAGGTCAGAGGGGGAGAAAAGGTCAAGGTCGAGGTGAACGCCGGCGACCGCGACGTCGGTGGAGACCACCAAGGACGCAACTGCGGGTGACAAGACCGCCGCGTCATCTCCGATAAAGACCTCGCCAAGGGCCGGTGAACCGCTGCCCAAGATGGCGGCGATACGCTGAAGAGTGACATCTTCGCGTCGAACTGGTTCCAAATTTGGAACGGGTGGGTGGTTCGGCGTTGGACTCGTCACGAACAGAACCACCCAACCGCCGTACTGGAGGTACCCACAATGACTACTCCCCTCACCGCTAACCAAAAACTCATCGACTGGGTCAACGAGGTAGCGGCACTCACGACTCCTGATCGTATCCACTGGTGCGACGGATCGGCCGAGGAATACGACGAGCTCTGTCAGTTGCTCGTCGACAATGGAACTTTCACGAAACTTTCAGACGCCAAGCGTCCGAATTCGTACTACGCCACCAGCGACCCCGGTGACGTGGCGCGCGTCGAAGACCGCACGTACATCTGCTCGACCAACGAGATCGATGCCGGCCCCACCAACAACTGGTGCGAGCCCGCCGAGATGCGCGCGAAACTTAACGGTCTCTTTCAGGGATCAATGAAGGGTCGCACCATGTACGTGGTGCCCTTCTCCATGGGACCGCTCGGCTCAAAGATCGCGCACATCGGCGTGGAGCTCACCGACTCCCCCTACGTCGCCGTCTCCATGCGCATCATGACGCGCATGGGCAAGGGCGCCCTCGACGTTCTCGGCGACCACGGCGACTTCGTGCCCTGCCTGCACTCCGTCGGCATGCCGCTGGCCGATGGTCAGGCGGACGTCGCCTGGCCGTGCAACGCCGACAACAAGTACATCGTGCACTTCCCCGAGACCAAGGAAATCATTTCCTACGGTTCGGGTTACGGCGGCAACGCGCTGCTCGGTAAGAAGTGCTTCGCGCTGCGCATTGCCTCGGTGATGGCGCGCGACGAGAACTGGTTGGCCGAGCACATGCTCATCTTGAAGCTCACGAGCCCCGCCGGTGAGACGCGCTACCTCAGCGCGGCGTTCCCCTCGGCCTGCGGCAAGACCAACCTCGCGATGTTGATCCCCACCCTGCCGGGTTGGAAGGTCGAGACCGTGGGTGACGACATTTGCTGGATGAAGCCGGGACCCGATGGTCGCCTCTACGCGATTAACCCCGAGGCGGGATTCTTCGGCGTCGCGCCGGGCACCAACATGGAGACCAACCCGAACGCGATGTACTCCATCGAGGCGAACACCATCTTCACCAACACCGCCCTCACCGCCGACGGTGACGTGTGGTGGGAAGGCATGGGCGACGCGCCCGAAGGTTTGACGGACTGGAAGGGTCAGCCCTGGTCAAAGGATCTCGGCACTCCCGCCGCTCACCCGAACGCTCGCTTCACCGCTCCCGCCGAGCAAGACCCGGCCATTGCGGCCGAGTGGGAAGACCCGGCGGGCGTGCCCATCGACGCCGTTCTCTTCGGTGGTCGTCGCGCCAGCGTGATTCCGCTCGTGTTCGAAAGCTTCGACTGGAACCACGGCGTGTTCCTCGGCTCCATCATGAGCTCGGAGACCACCGCAGCCGCCGCGGGTGCCGTCGGCAACCTGCGTCGCGACCCCTTCGCCATGTTGCCCTTCTGTGGTTACAACATGGCCGACTACTTCGCGCACTGGCTCAAGATTGGCTCGCTGAGCTCGGCCGACAAGCTGCCGAAGATCTTCTACGTCAACTGGTTCCGCAAGGGCAGCGATGGTCGCTGGCTGTGGCCGGGATACGGCGAGAACAGCCGCGTGCTGGAGTGGGTCTTTGAGCGCGTCGCGGGTCGCGCCGAGGGCGTGACCACGCCCATTGGCGTCATCCCGACTCGCGAGGCACTGAACCTCGAGGGCCTCGCCATCGACGAGCGCGACGTGACGGAACTGCTCACGGTGAACGACGACGAGTGGCGCGCCGAAGTGCCGCTCATCCGCGAGCACTACGCCCAGTTCGCAGACCGTCTGCCGGCCGAACTGCACGCGCAGGTTGACGCACTTGAGGCTCGCCTCGCGTAAACACCCGGTTAATAACAACTCCCCGCTGCGATGCAGCGGGGAGTTTTTATTTGCGGAGATATTTCTTAGATCGACGCACCAAAGCTCGCCAAGTCCTTACGCAGGCGCTGCATGGCGTCGTCATCGACGGTGAGAGTTAGCACTAACTGCAGTGGCGTTTGCTGCGGCTTCCCGCCACGCACTTCATCAACGACGCGCTGCACGTTCTCACTCAGCGTGGTCGAGAAGGCTCGAATCTGGTTGATGGGCCCGAGGCAGAGGTCCGCCACGTCGTTGCCCAACGCCTGGTATTTCCCAAAGTTGGTGGACTTAACGTCCATGGCGACGTGAATGAGGTTTTGATAAATGCCCGCGACCTCGCTTGCCACGTGAGCAATGGCAGCCTCGTTGGCCGCGACGCCGGGAGGGCCGAAAGCACCTTCCATGTGCGCGGGCGAAAAGACCGTTTCCGTGAGTGCCACGGTCGTCGTCATGGTTTCCATGGCGTGCTTCAATTCCCCGATGGGATCAGCGACAGCGGGGCCACTCGCCTCGCCCGACATGTTCACGAACTCGAGGCGCGTGAGCTCAAGTGCCTCGATGTTGCGCGCCAATTCGGCCGCGAGATAGAGATACTCCCATCCCGCGTCGTGGTCCACGGGAGTGCCGAGGTGGCTAGGCACGTACACGATGTGCTCCAGCATCTCGAGCGCTTGCTGGTGCTGGCGTGCGGCCTTCGAAAACAACTGCTTCAACATGCTCATCCCAACTTCGTTCGGAAGTAGACCCCACGCTTGCCGCCGCGGGCGTACAGCCCACTACGACCCGCTTGCTTGCCCACGCGCAGCCCCGCGACGCCAAAAGACGCGCCGAGACCCTTCTTCGAGAGGTTCAGTCGCAAGGGACCAAAGCTCACACTTTTTCGGTAGTACAGACCCATGGGTGAAACGTAACGCAGCCGGGTGACACGGCGGCGTGATGCCCCGCTCACGCTCGCCGTTAGGTTCGACAGGGCTTACCCCCACACGCGAGGCCCCCATGAGTTCATCGACCCCCACCCACCGCGGAGCCTTAGTTCTCATCGCGGCCACCCAGCTGATGATCATGCTCGACATGACGATCACCAACGTGGCGCTTCCCGCCATCCAAAGCGGCCTGGGATTCTCGGTCACCGCGTTGGCCTGGGTCATTGACGCGTACATCTTGACCTTCGGCGGCCTCTTGATCTTGGGGGGACGATTGGGCGACTTGCTGGGTCGACGCCGTCTTTTCATCATCGGCGTCAGCCTCTTCACCGCCGCCTCGCTACTCGGTGGATTAGCGTCCTCGCCCTCCCTGCTCATCGCCGCGCGAGCTCTGCAAGGCGTCGGAGCGGCCCTGACGGCTCCCTCGGCCCTCGCCATGATTGCCATCATCTTTCCCGAGGGCCGCGAACGGCACCGCGCCATGTCGGTCTACGCCGCGATGACGGCCGCCGGTGGTGCGTCGGGACTGATTTCCGGTGGCATTTTGGTTCAGTACGTGTCGTGGCCCTGGGTCTTCTTCGTGAACATTCCCATCGGAGCCTTGATCGCTCTGTCCGCTCGCGTGGTGCTCCCCCACGACGCAGGCCACCCTCGCCGCATTGACATTTTCGGCGCGATTTTCATCTCGACCGCGGCGGCCAGCTTCGTGTTCGGCATCATCTCGGGACCCGAACACGGCTGGGCAACCACGCGTGTTCTCGTGGCGCTGGTGCTCTCGTTGGCATCGCTCATCGCCTTCGTCATCACCGAAAAGACAATCAGCTACCCGCTGATTCCCCTGCGCTTTTTGGTTCACCGCAATCGCATTGGCAGCTACTTAGTGATGGGTCTCGTCGGTGGCGCCATGGTCTCGTTGCTCTTTCACCTCACACAATTCATGCAGGCTGTTTTGCACTACTCCCCCGTGCGTGCGGGCTTTTCCTACCTACCCATTCCGATCATGGTGGCGACTAATTCCATCCTCGGACCCAAGCTCATCCGACGTTTTGGGCCCCGACCCCTTTTGGTGGTGGGACCTATCTTGATTTTCTTCGGCATGAGTGGTTTGGCCCTCATCACCGCGCACTCCTCGTATTTCAACATTGTGCTGCCCCTCACGCTCGTCGGCATCGGCATGGGACAAACCTTGATGCCCGTCACTCTCAATGCCGTCGCCGGAGTGAAGCCCGAGATGACGGGCCTGGCGTCGGCCCTGCTCACCACGTCGAACCAAATGGGTGCGTCGGTGGTTCTCGCCATCGTGGTGTCCATTTCCACCACCTGGTCGCAGCGTCACCCGCTCGTGGTTGCGACGTCAGCGCAGCACGTGGCGAGAGCCGTCTCTCTCTACCAGTCCGCTCTGTGGACCGGAGTGGTGGTGGTCGCGATCGCGGTGGTCTCGTCCATCGTTCTCATTCGACGCGTCCCGACGAGTGCCCCCGCGGTCGTGCCGGTCGGCGACTAACTCGCGCGACGAGGGTGCCGGCCGATGAGATAGATCAGGGCCGCCGCACCCGTCAAGAGGGCGAGGAAGAAGTCTCCCGCCCGATAGGACAAGTGAATGGCGACGGGGATAACGGCACCCACTACCCACATCAATTGTTGACGCACCGCGAATCGCGCGAAGGTCTCGCCCTGCGCCGTTGGCGACACGGCCGATTGGGTGATGGCATCAAAAGACGGTTGCGCCATCGCGGCCGCGCCCGAGAGCAGCGCCGTGACGGCCATTTGCGTGCCCACGTGGGAGAACTGGTATCCCGCGATGGAGATGACACACATCACCGACAGCGAGACCACGATGAGGCTGGGTTCGTTGATTCGCCGGCGAAGTCGCGTCACCAGCGACAACCCGACCATTGACCCCACGCCCACCATGGACATGGCGAGGCCAAATTGGGTGAGTGACGCGTGGTCGCGCCGCAGGCCGAAGGCAATAAGAAAAGCGGCGAAGCCCAGCGCGAAACGAATGGCGGCCATGGCGTTTAAGCCCCAGAGCAAATCGCGATCACCGAATCGCCCGTCGCTGTGGCGAGTGGGGGCCTCGACGCGCACCCCGCGAGTGAGGCGCAGCGACAAAATGGCGGCGAGGACGAAGGTGCCCGCCGCGACGTGCAGCACCACCGTCACGTCGAGGGCCTTGAGAAGGGCTACGCCCAGCGAGCCCGCGAGGAAGCCGGCAATGGTGCCGAGCAAGGTCAGCTGCGCATTGAACCCGGCGAAACCCTCGGCGTCGTCGCCCTCGTCGGCCGGCCACCCCGCGAGACCGACCGAGTGTGCGCGCAGCGTCAACTGGTGCTCTCGCAACATTTCCGGGACCAACGCGCCGCGCGTCACGGCGTAGAGCTTCGATCCCACCAAGGACAAGAAGGCGGCCGGAAAGAGCATCCAGTCGTGAGGGTGGGTCGCCATCACGACGCACAGAATCGTGCGCACGAGGGACGAACCCGCGATGAGGTATCGCCGGCCTCCGGCGGTGCGGTCAATCAGCGGACCGAGGAGCGGTGAGACCACCGCAAAGGGGGCCACGGTAAGAAGGAGGTAGAGCAACACCTTGCTGGTGGCTTCCGTTGGTGTCACCGAGAAAAAGAGGGAGCCCGCGAGGGCGACCGTGATGAAGGTGTCGCCGGCGGTGGTGGCCGCGTGCACCGCGGCGAGACGGCCAAAGGGGGTCTCTTGATCGAAGAGGTCGGACAACGCCGACCACATCAACGAACGAATTCCTCGGCGAGCCATCGTCGCGAGCGTAGAGGAGCCACGGCATACTGAGCAGATGTCCAGTACCGTTCACACTTTTTTGACCAACCTCCCCCTCGCTCTCGCCACCACCGTGGGCTGGGTGCTGATCGCCTTCGCGGTGGGTCGCGTCGTCAAGCGTCACGCCACCATTGACGTCTTCTGGGGCTCCGGCTTCGTCGTGGTGTTCGGTGAGTCGCTGATACACGCCCACTGCGTCGGCCACTACCTCAGCTCGCTGCAGTGGGCGTCATTTGCGATGGTGGCGCTCTGGGGCCTTCGCCTGGCCGGTTACCTCGCTCTTCGCCAGCGCGGTTCGGCCGAAGACCCGCGCTACGTCTGGATCATGAAGGGCGCCCGTGGCAAGAACGAAACGTTGTACGCCCTCTACAAGATCTACCTGTTTCAGGCGATTTTGATGTGGTTCATCTCCTTCCCGCTGCAATACATCGCGGCCACCAAGACCGCCCTCACCAGCGGTCTCGTCGTGGCCGGTATCGCGATCTCTCTCATTGGCCTCGGATTCGAAGCCACGGGCGACGCGCAACTTCGCCGCTTCCTCGCCAATCCCGCGAACAAGGGCACCACGCTCAACTCGGGACTGTGGGCGTACACCCGTCACCCGAACTACTTCGGTGACTCCGTCGTCTGGTGGGGCATCTACCTCGTCGCCATCGCGACCGGTGGTGGCGTCTTCACCATCGCTTCACCGCTACTGATGACCTGGCTGCTGACGTCTCTGTCCGGCAAGCCCATGCTCGAGAAGAAGTTGACGAAGACTCGCGCGGGTTACGAGGAGTACGTTGCGACGGTGAGCGGATTCATCCCCCGACCACCGAAGCGTCGCGCCTAATTAGAGAAGCAGCCCTGACGGTAGATGAAGTCGGGCATCACACCCGGCACACACGCAGCGCCTCGATCCGCTTCGCGCCAACGACGTTGCGTCAACGACCATTTCAAGACGAGCGTGACGTCAAACACCGGGTGGCCCCGGTAGGCGACCAACACCCACGCGAAGGAGTAGAGACCTTCGCAGCCATACCAGTGAACCTGGTCCCAGGTGTACTGAGCTTGCGAACCGCCAGCATCGTGCCTCAATTGATGTTCGGAACACGCGGCCACGGGGGCAGAAAAGTTGGGCGCCGGTGCATGCACCGATACGGCCACGGGCGCCAGCAGCAGGGCAAGCAGGGCGACGACACGCCATAGGGTCTTCACGTCGACATTTGAGCACACGCCACGCTCTACTGTTACGGCATGCCTGCACCGTCGCGGCGCGTCGTACGCCTTTCCCTCGTTGCCCTCGTGTTGGCCGTCACGGCCGCGACCGCGTGGCCACACAGCACTTCCTCGCGGCACGCCACCACCACGTCATATGACGCCTACGGCCTGCGTGGTCACCCGAGCCCCGCCCAACAACGCGACGCGGTATCGGCATATCGCCGCTATCGCACTTTTGTCATCTCTGCCGCCCAAGCTTTCACCGCCGATTCCGCAGGCTTATGCCACGCGGGATTGTCGGGCAACATCAATGACGCCCGGCGTTTCTGGCGAGCGGCGCAGATGGATTACGACCGCTTGCGCGCGAGGATTAGTGATCGAAGCAGCACGGAACTCACCATTGACGGCCTCCTCGCCACTCAGCCCGTGACGGTCGGTCGGCAAGGCCTGCACGCCATTGAAGAGGATCTCTTCGGGTCCACTCGCTCGCAGCTCGCGGCTGACTGTGAGGTTCTCTCTCGTGATGGCCTCGGGCTCACCTTTGGCTTGTCGCACACCGTGGCGACCCCGTCTCGCATCGCACTTGACGCCAATTCCCTTCTGACCTGGATGGTCCAGCGAGTCATCGCCCAGCCCCAAGAAGTTGTCGCTCGAACGCAAGCCACCGACACCGACGCCGTGGTTCACGCCGTTGCGGCGTGGTGGACCTATGACCGACCTCTCATCATGAGCCTCGACCCCTCCTTCGCACCGACAATGGACAGCGCCATCGCGCAACTCGAATTAGATCAAGCGGCCATCGGCGGTCCCGATACCCCCGACGCGATGGTCGCTCCTCGCCAATGGTCACGATTGGCTCAAGACAGCGTGCATGTCGCGTCTTTGTTCACGCGCGTGGCGAGCAAGCTCTACGGCTTTGGCGCGGGACGGACCTACGCATGATCGAACCCACTCGCAGAGATCTGCTGCGCGGAGTCGGCGTTGCCGGCGTCTCGCTGGCAGCGGGCGCCGCGCTGGCTAACGGCCTGCAACGACAGAACGAGGTCACCGCACCCGTCTCGCGGGTGAGTTTTCGTGGCCTGCAGCAAGCCGGCATCATCACTCCCCCGCCCGAGTTCTTGGAATTCTTCGCCTTCGATCTCGCGACGTCTCGTCGACACGAGTTACACCAGCTCCTCAATGACCTGAGCGACCTCGCGGCCCGTCTCGTCGCGGGACAGCCCGCTGGTTCCGACAGCTCGCCCTCGCTACCACCGCGAGACAGCGGTGAGGCGCTGGACCTGGGTGCCAGCTCACTGACCATCACCATTGGTTACGGGCCGCGCTTCTTTGAGCGCGACGAGACGGCGGGACTGACTCGACCCCGACGCCTTCGCGATCTACCGAACTTTGTGGGCGACGACCTGCAGCCGCAGTGGGGTGGCGGCGACATCATCTTCCAAGTGTGTTCCAGCGATCCGCAAGTCAATTTTCACGCCGTTCACAGTCTCGAACGAGAATCTCAGGGGCGCGCGCACTTGCGCTATTGGCATCGTGGCTTCGGTCGCACCTCCGCGGTGGGGCAAACGCAAAGAAGTCAGCGAAACCTGCTGGGTTTTAAAGACGGCACCAACAATCTTCGCGCGAACGAGCAAGAGGGACTTCATCACTACGTCTGGGTAAATGACCCCCACGAACCCACATGGATGCAGCAAGGTACATATCTCGTCCACCGCAAGATTCGAACCTTCATCGAGACGTGGTCAGCTCAGTCGCTCGACACTCAAGAAGCCGTCATCGGTCGCTTCCGAGCCAGCGGTGCACCGCTCACGGGGACGGCAGAACACGATGTGCCCGACTTGCACGCCGTTGACCAATACGGCAACTTCGTCATTCCCGATTCGGCGCACATTCGTGCCGCGGCGCCGGCCACTAATCACGGCGTGCGGATATTGCGCCGTGGGTTCTCATACGCCGATGGCCTCGATCCGCGCTCCGGGCAATACGACGCCGGCCTTCACTTCATTTGCTTCCAAAAAGACCCCCTCGCTCAATTTGCGGCCATCCAGGAGACCTTGGCGCAGAACGATGCGCTCATGAATTACCTCACCCACGTGGCGAGCTCCGTCGCCGCCTGCCCGCGCGGCTTACGGGCCGGACAGGGGTGGGGCGACCAGTTGTTCGGGTAATCCGACATCGCTGCGGGGCGAGTTGTAATCTCGCCGTGAGACCATTTCCAAAGGGGGGAATTTCTTATGTCTCTATCCACACGTCGTCGCCCGTGGCGTTACGCCGCCGTCGCCGGAGCACTACTCGCGAGTGCCTTCACCGCTTCCACTAGTAGTGGAGCGTCCAGTACACCTACTGGCCACGTTCTGCTCGTGGGCACCTGGAAGGGTGTCGCGGGTCAATACTCCAGCATCCAAGCCGCGGTTAACGCCGCGCAGCCCGGTGACTGGATCTTGGTGGCGCCTGGCGACTACCGAGAGCAAACTGACATCAACAATCCGCCGTCGGGCAACGCCCTGCGTGAAGGTGGCTACGGCTCCATCCTCATCACCAAGGACAACCTGCACCTGCGCGGCCTCAATCGCAACACCGTGATTATCGACGGTACTTCCAGCGGCACGCCGTGTAACTCGGTGGAGGCGAACCAGAATTTCGGCCCATTGGTCAACGGTCAAGCGCTGGGGCGTAATGGCATCGTCGTCTACAAGGCCAACAACGTGTCCATCGACAACCTCACCACCTGCAACTTCACCGGTGGCTCGGGCGACACCGGCAACAACATTTGGTGGAACGGCGGCGCGGGATCGGGCGTCATTGGACTCACCGGTTACAGCGGGTCCTACCTCACGGCCACCGACCAGTTCTTCAGTGGCAACAGCACCGCAGGCACCTACGGCATCTTTTCGTCTGACGCCGCGGGTAGCGACACCACCGTGTGGAACAACATTTACGGCGCGAACTTCAATGACTCGGGTATGTACGTCGGCGCGTGCCGCCAGCTGTGCAACATCACCATCAACAACGCGTACATGACGAACAACGCTCTGGGATACTCCGGCACCAACTCCGGTGGCTCCATCTTGATTGAGAACTCGACATTTACGAATAACCAAGATGGCCTCGACACCAACACGCAGATTGCCGGTGACCCGCCGGCGGGCCAAAATGGTGCCTGCCCTGCTGGTCAAGAGCCCAAGATCAAGGGTGCCACCACCTGCTGGATTTTGTACAAGGACGTTTTTTCCAACAACAACAACGCCAACGTCCCCCACTCGGGAACCGCGGCCGACGGTCCCTTGGGGACGGGCCTCACGATTTCTGGTGGGCGAAACGACACCGTGATGGACTCCACCTTTATCGGTAACAACGCGTGGGGACTTCTCGCCTTGCCCTTCGCCGACAGCGACACTCCCCCCGCGGGCGTGAGCTGCGCCAACACCCAGGGCACCGAACTTCCGGGGTTGGGCTGCATCTACGACCCACAAGGCGTTCACATTTCGGGTAATAAGTTCCTGAACAACGGCGGCTACAAGAACGTGTCGAACGGTGACATCGGTTACATCGACCTCTTCCCGGGAGTGGCGCAAAGCTGTTTCAGCGGAAATAAGAATGGATCGAAGTCGGCCATCACCTACCCGTCCAACCTGCAAAAGCAATTCGGTAGCTGTACCGGTGCCGTGACCTCATCGGCCGCGGGAGCCAAGTACCCCACCACCAGTTTGTTCAGCAACTTGGTGACCCAAGTGCTGTGCGACACGGGCTTTTCCAGCTGCCCCGCCGGTGCCAACTACCCACATTCCGCAACCGTGACCCTGGCGCCACGTCCCACCAACTTGGCCACCATGCCCAACCCCTGCCTCGGGGTGCCCAACAACGCGTGGTGCTCTAACGGCAAACTGAAGTAAGCCACCCATAATTCATTCACGGCCTCGGGAGACCTTTCTAGGGGCCGTGAATGCGTGGTGAAGCCTGGGGGCATTGCCCACTCGTCATACTTGAGGGATATGAATCGCACTTCCATTCGCGTCGTCCTCGGCCTCGTTCTGTCGCTTTTGCTGATTTCGGCCGCCCACCTTTCCCTCTCGCCCACCAGCGCCAGCGCTAGTGCGACGAGCACCACGAGCAGCACCTCCACCTCGACGACGAGCACGGTGACGGCGAATCTGGAGGCCGCGTACCAAGCCCCGCAGCGTGGTTGCGGAATGCACTTCACCGGTGATGTGACCTACCCCCGCACCATCGGGCATTGCACGATTATGTGGATTGGCGACTCGCTGGGCATGGACATGAGCTTCGGCATGGTGAAGGAAATCGGCAAGTACCCGGGCGTGACCTTGGTACTCAACGGCAAGAGCAGCACCGGCCTCGCGAATACGCCGTTTTACAGCTGGCCCCTCCACCTGCACAGCATGTTGGCGGTCTCGCACCCGCATTTACTGATCGTCGGCGTCGGGGGCAACGACGGACAGTCGCTCCAGGCAGACGGACATGTGTACCGCTTCGGTACTCCCGAGTGGAAGGTGGCGTACGCCCACCAAGTCTCCATCATCGTGCACGAAGCTCTCGCGGCTCACGCCATGGTGCTGTGGGTGGGCCTGCCCATCATGCAGCCCTGGGGTTACTGGCAAAAGATTCAGTTGCTGAACAGCATTTATCGCGACGTGGTCTCCTCGGTCCCCGGTGCGCGTTATCTCGACACGTGGAACGTGCTGAGTCACCCCACTGGCGTCTTTGCGAGCTCGGCACCCGTCAATGGCGTCATGAGCCAAATCCGCTCCGCCGATGGCATTCACATGTGGCCCCAGGGCGAAGCCGTCATCGGTACCTACATCGTGCGCTACATCGACGAGATGTACAACATGCCCTTCGTTCCCCAAGAAAACGCCATCATCACCAACAAATAGCCAACTCGTTAGTGAACGAGAAGGGTGACGTTCCACACCAGAGCAATGGCGCTCGCCGCAAAGAGCAACGACGAAAATAAGTCATCGCGCAACCATGACGCTCGTCGAAGTGGCTGCTCCACGAAGTGATACGACATCGCGGCCATGGCAATGGCGCACAAGGTTTCAACCGTCGGCGCCCCATCGAAGGTCCACGGGGTGGGCAGCATTTGAGGAATCATCAACCACGCGAAGTGGAACAGATAGAGCGAGTAGGAGATGTCGCCCAAGTACACCAGGGGGTCCCGACTGAGCAGGTAGGTCGGGCCGTGACTGATCTGGTGCCCTCCCGTCCACACGACGAGAGCGGCACCCAACACCGGCAGCAAGAACCGATACGACGGAAAGGGGGTGCTGTCGGAAAAGGTGATCGTGGCCAACGCAATCGCCGCGAGTCCCAAGGCACCCGTCACCGCCGACCAACCCCGATGCTTTGACCACCACGTGGAGGGGGTGAGGGCCAACAAGCCGCCGAGAGCGAGTTCGCCCATCCGCGACCACGGTGAGTAGTACGCCACCACCGCATTCGTAGACGTGAGGCGCCAGGCCACCACGAGTGACACCACGATCACCGCGGCGAAAAACAGTCGCAGGGCATGGGGTCGCATCCGTCGCGGTCCGAAGGCCAACAGCGAGACGACAAGGGGGATGACCAGATAAAACTGTTCCTCTACCGAGAGTGACCAAAAGTGCGTCACGAGAGACGGCGGAAGGCCTTGCACGAAATAATTCGCGCCGCTCGCCATGAAATGCAGGTTTGCGCCGAACAGTGCCGCCCAGCGGACATCACTCGCCAATGTGGGCGGGAAGGCAGCCCCCAGTACGAGGCGTGCCACCACGATGGTGGCGATCAGGGTCAAAGTGGCGGCGGGAACGATGCGGGCGATGCGATGGGCGTAGAAGCGCGCCAACGCGCGACGTCGCGTTGTTGATCGGTCGCGCATCAAGCTCGAGGTAATGACGAAGCCGCTAATAACGAAGAAGACGTCAACACCGATAAAGCCACCCGAAAATCCACTCAGGTGCGCGTGATTGGCAATGACCACGAGAACGGCGATGGCGCGCAGACCCTGAATATCGCGACGGCGCGTCGTTGCCCCTTCGTCAGCCACGGGCGAAGGTTACTCAGTCCCGCAGTACCCTTGATGAATCATGAACCCCATCAATCTGCACATTGTCATTTGCTCCACCCGTCCCGGCCGCTCCGGGGAGGCCATCGCGACCGCCGTCGCCGACATCGCTCGCGACGACGCCCGCTTCAACGTCGAGGTGATTGACCTCGCCGACGTCAACCTGCCCCTCTTTGACGAGTCGTCTCACCCCATGATGGGCCAGTACGCGAACGAGCACACGAAGCGCTGGGCGGAGATCGTCGCGCGCGGCGACGCCTTCGTCTTCGTCATGCCCGAGTACAACCACAGCTACAACGCGGCGCTGAAGAACGCTCTTGACTACCTGCACGCCGAATGGCGTTACAAGCCGGTGGGCCTCGTCGGATACGGCGCGGGTATGTCCATGGGCGCGCGCGCCGTCATGGCCATCAAGCCGGTGTTGTCCGCACTCAAGCTCATTCACACCGCCGACGTTGGTGTCTCCACGATGATGACGCCCGTCGTCGACGGCGTGTTCACGCCCAGCGACCCCTTCATTCTCGGCACCAAGGGCATGCTGGAAGAAATCAACAAGACGCACCACGCCATTCATCCCCTGCGCGCCTAGCCACACCTTCCTAAAATCGGGCCATGGCCCTTACCGATCTCTACTCCGACGCCCTCGCCCTCTTGCCGAGTGCGGTGGCGATGCGTCGTGACATCCACGCGCACCCCGAACTCGGTAATGAATTGCCGCGCACCCAGCGCGTGATCATCGAGGCCCTGGAAGGGTTGGGCCTGCAGATCATCTCGGGTAAGGCCCTCACGTCGGTCGTGGCCATTTTGGACAGTGGCCGGCCGGGACCCGTCGTTCTCTTGCGTGGCGACATGGACGCATTGCCCATGCCCGAAGACACGGACGTGGAATTCGCCTCCACCGTCGACGGCGTCATGCACGCCTGCGGCCACGACACCCACGTCGCCATGCTCGCTCACGCCGCGAAATTGCTGTCGGCTCGCCGCAACGAACTCAATGGCAAAGTCATTTTCATGTTCCAGCCGGGCGAAGAAGGCTTTGGCGGCGCTGACCTCATGATCGGCGAGGGACTGCTCGAAGTGGCGGGCCGGCCCGACTTCGCCTTTGCGATTCACGCCACTCCAGGTGCACCCATCAACATCATCTCCACCAAGCCGGGTCCGCTCATGGCGTCGTCGGACACCTTCGAGATCACCGTGACTGGACGAGGCGGCCACGCCTCGGCTCCCCATCAGGCACTTGACCCCATCCCGGTGGCCTGCGAAGTGGTGATTGGCCTACAGACCATGGTCACGCGACGCATCGACATCTTTGACCCGGCCGTGATTACGGTCGGCAAGATCGACTCGGGAACGACGAGCAACGTCATTCCCGAAACCGCTCACATCACCGGCACCATTCGCACCTTGTCCCCCGCCACTCGCGAAACGGTGCGCCGCTACATCGAACAGGTTGCCACCGGCATTGCGGAGGCTCACGGCGCCACGGCGACGTCTGAATTTGATCTCGGTTACCCGGTCACGGTCAATGACAACTTGGCCGCCGAATGGGTGCAAAAAGTGGCCGACCAGCTCACGGGCCAGCCGGTGTCACTCCCCCTCCCCCACCCGGTCATGGGTGCCGAGGACTTCTCGTATGTCCTCAACCACATCCCGGGCTGTTTGGTGTTCCTCGGAATGTGCCCCGAAGGCAAGAACTTCTGGGAAGTGCCGATGAACCACTCGAATCGGGTGACTTTCAATGAAGACGGCATGACGCTGGGCATCGCGCTATACGCCGCGGTCGCCCTCGAGCGTTCTCGCAACTGGCAATAGCGCCGCTCACCTCGGTCGGTAGGATGACCGAGCATTGGAATCGCTTGCGGAGCCAGTGTGGAGGGGCTGTAGCTCAGTGGTTAGAGCAGGGGACTCATAATCCCTCGGTCGTGGGTTCGATCCCCACCGGCCCTACTTAAGGTGTCACACCCGTAATTCACGATGGGTGCATGAGTATGTACTGCGTCAACGGACGGTGGGGTCGCCACCGTCGCCAATTCACCGTCCACGCTGATTCCATGGATGAGGCCGTCGAGGAAGCCTTGATTCTCGCCCAGTGGTACGCCACGGGAACGCGCAACTACACCACGGAAACCTGGAAGTACGGCTCCATGGAAATCGTGAGTGAAGAGTGCGAGATTCGCCAGGTTCGAGCGGAGCGAGCCTCGCTCTACGTGGTGGGAGGCCCCGAGCCGCTTGATCGTTGGGCCCGTCGACCTCCAAAGAAGGCTCCCCCTACTCCCTAGGGCTCATGTGATGCACGGTTCTTGACGTGTCCGACGTATGTGTCAAATGTGACGATTACTCGTGCTAAAGTGAACGGAAAGTAAACGGAGGGTGACAAATGGGTATTAAGTTAGACACGCTAGAGACTCGAATCTCAATTTCTTTCAACGAATCATTGGCGAAGCTGCAAAATGCCGCTCACTCCAACGATGACTTCGAGAAGGGTTACGCGGCGGCCTTGTTTGACGTTCGCCAGCTGATTAGCGACCTTCAATCGAGCACTCGCCTGGCAAGCTAAAAATCGCCCCTCACGCAAGGTGAAGGGCGATACATATTGGCTCCCAGAGCAGGACTCGAACCTGCAACCTAGCGGTTAACAGCCGCTTGCTCTGCCAATTGAGCTATCTGGGAAGGCTGGGTGAACTTTAGCACCGTCGCGAAAGCGCTCCGGACGCACCGAGAATCTAGGCGGAAATCCTCTCCCCTAGAGCGCGCGCCAGAAACGCTCGAGATCGGCGCCAAAAGTGCTGTGTCGCAGGGTGTCGCGCATCTTGGCGTAGCGCTTGTGCATGGCCTG
>Ga0007859_1000090_pt1 | contig 23657 bp, 21 predicted proteins | sample CryBogCBH27Jul07_FD_71222 | JGI IMG/M metagenome (GOLD analysis project Ga0007859, IMG submission 71222) | Freshwater microbial communities from Crystal Bog, Wisconsin, USA - CBH27Jul07 | ecosystem: Environmental > Aquatic > Freshwater > Lake | place: Crystal Bog, Wisconsin, USA | collected...
GCCCAAAGCCCGGCTCTGCCGGGCTTTTTTGTTTTCAATGGAAACACAGCATTTCACACCATATATTGTGATTTAATCTCAACTAGACACAACATATAGATCTTGTTCTATAATCTATTCATCGCATCTATTGCGCCCCTTTATTTAACCTTGGTTTTCCACATGGAGTACGGAACATGCTGAACTGGGATGATCCTCTGATCGGACTCTCGCCTTCAAACCCCCGTATTGCCCCTCCGCAAACGGGCGTCGCTGATGACATCGCAGCGCCTTCGAGCCCCGTCTTTCTTAGCACACCGCTGCCTTCCTCAGCACCTTCAGAGGACCCCAGCCTTCAGCATGGCGCTACGGGCCTTGAGGCCATCGAAATGGGTGCAAAGCGCATCCAGGTGGATGACAAGAAGATCATCAACTGTCGCGCAGACCTCAACCAGCTCGTTCCTTTCAAGTACCGCTGGGCCTGGCAGAAATATCTCGATGCGTGCGCCAACCACTGGATGCCGCAGGAAATCAACATGAATGCAGACATCGCACTTTGGAAAAGTGCCGATGGCCTGACCGAAGATGAACGCATCATCATCAAGCGAAATCTCGGTTTCTTTTCAACCGCAGACTCGTTGGTTGCCAACAATCTGGTGCTTGCGGTCTACCGACACATCACTAACCCGGAATGCCGCCAGTATCTGTTGCGCCAGGCCTTTGAAGAGGCGCTGCACACCCACGCCTATCAGTACGTGGTCGAATCTCTGGGCATGGATGAAGGTGAAGTCTTTAACATGTACCGCGAACTTCCTGCGGTCTCCCGAAAGGCGGAATGGGCCCTGCCCTTTACCCAGTCGCTGGGCGATCCGACCTTCTGTACCGGAACACCTGAAGCCGACCAGCGTCTCCTCCGGGATCTGATTGCCTTTTACGTGATTTTTGAAGGAATCTTCTTCTACGTCGGCTTTACCCAGATCCTGTCCATGGGCCGTCGGAACAAGATGACCGGAACCGCCGAGCAGTTCCAGTACATCCTCCGTGACGAATCGATGCACATGAATTTCGGCATCGATGTGATCAATCAGATCAAGATTGAGAATCCCCACCTCTGGGGAAGTGCCTTCCAGGAAGAGATCATCAACCTCATCAAGGATGCGGTTGAGATCGAGATCCAATATGCGCATGACACCATGGCGCGCGGCGTGCTTGGGTTGAACGCCAATATGTTCGAGGAATATCTCAAGTACATCGCCAACCGCCGTTGCAACCAGATTGGTCTCCCAGAGCAGTATCCGGGCGCCCAGAATCCGTTCCCCTGGATGAGCGAAATCCTGGATCTCAAGAAGGAAAAGAATTTCTTTGAAACCCGAGTCACCGAGTATCAGACCGGTGGCGCCCTGAACTGGGACTGAACCTCAGCCCCACATAGCCCGGAATCCGCGCGCGGCGGTTTCCGGGCTTTTTTGTCCGAAAACCCCCTCAATCACGGCCAGAAGATCCGCACCAGCGCTGATCAAAGTCTCCCCATTCTCTGGCGTGATGCCGCCAATCGCGACAATAGGAATATTCAGTTGCGACCGAGCCCACCGCAGGGTATCAAGGCTCGCACAGGGCGCGTGGGGCTTGGTCAGAGAGGGGAAGAACCGACCGAAGGCCACATAGCTGGCTCCCGCCTTCTGGGCATCCAGGGCTCGCGTCAGATCGTCATAACAAGAAACGCCGATGATCGCCTGGGGACCCAGGGCCTCGCGCGCACTCGCCAGCCCGCCGTCATCCCGACCCAAATGCACGCCATCGGCACCGATCTCAACGGCCAAGTCAACATCATCATTGATGATCAGGGGAACAGCCACGTCCCGGCACACCTCCAGCAGGGCCAAGGCCTCGTCGGAGCTACTCCGCCCGTCCTTGGCGCGATACTGAACGACGCCAGCTCCGCCGAGAAGGGCAGATCGCACCTCATCGATCAGCATGGACCGATCGCCCTCAAGATCTCTCGTGATGACATAGAGCCCTTGGGCGGGAAAGGGACAGGTAGTCCGCGAACGCATCATTCAGCCACTAAACACAACGAAGTGGAACCACCAATCAGTAAAAACACCCAAGAGAAGAAACATCGTCAGTCCAATCTGAAAACGATGGTCAACTTTCTCAATATAGGCTGTAACGACCTTGTGATCCTTTTCATCCGCCGCATGATAGAGCTTGGCACCCCAGAGAAAGAGCGCGAAAAGAACGAGATCGATCATGTAGCAAAGGTTGTAAATGCTGTCGAGAAAGGTCAGATAGTGGAAGTCCGGAATGTTGGCCTGGTAGGTTTGCTGAAGAAAAATCAGGGTCAGAAGGCTGGTCGATGGAATACCCACGCGCACCTCCCAACCGAGCGGAGCAATCGACGGCGAAAACAGGGTCAGCAACATGACCGTGATCAAAGGGAGAATCAGCTTCAGGAAGGTCGAGTTGAGCGACTTTTCATAGTTGACGGTCAGTCGAAGTTCGGAAATGGATCCTTTTTCATCGGCCATCGGATTACCCATCCGACTCATGAAATGTTCGGTTACGCCTTCAACCTCGAATCCCTTGGTTTCATACCCACTGACGTCAATGTAGGCACCAATACCTGAACTCTCCCTGTCAACCGCCAGCTGGACGGGGGAGGCGTCGCGATGGAGACGTTGTGCCCGTAACTCAACGACGACTGGAAGTGAAATGGTTTGAAAGGGAAACTTTCGAAAATCCAGCTCGTCGACGTAGAAATGGCCTGAAAATCGGAACCTTTGATAATAACGACCATCGGGCAACAGGATCGGCTGGTCGCTGGAGGGATCCAATGAAAAGTCGTAATCATCCACCTGATTGACGAAGTGAATCAGGCTAGACGGCATGAAGCCGTGCGAGTGAATGTAGTCGTTGAGGCTTTTTGAGTATTTAAGCCAGATCCAGCCATCGGCATCAAACATCTTCTTTTCAGCTTCAAAGGCATAAATGTTATGCACATAGAGGCCGGTCTCAACCGTCTGAGCCGAATCATTCGGCGGCGCCAGCGGTGAAATGTGTTCGGAAAATTCGCTCGGCGGGTGAATTGCGATATGAAATCGCATCACCATCATAATGACCATGAGAAATCCGATGATGCCAATCAATCGGATCAAAAGCCCCCTCTGAGAAGGCAATCCCCAATCGGATCCTGAATCAGCCATGATGTTGCCTCGTATTGAACATTGGACCCAGTAGGGGTAGGACAGGCGCCCTAAGGCCAATTATAATCTCCCGTTTGCTCTACCTTCAGGAAAAACGTCCATGACCCAACCTATCGTCAAGAAAGTCGCACTGGCGTATTCCGGCGGCCTCGACACCTCTGTGATCCTCCAGTGGCTCCGAGAAACCTACCACTGCGAAATTGTGACGTTCACGGCGGACATTGGTCAGGGTGAAGAAGTGGAACCGGCCCGGAGCAAAGCTCAGGCGATGGGCATCAAGGAAATCTACATCGATGACCTGACTGAAGAGTTTGCAAGGGACTTTGTATTCCCGATGTTCCGGGCCAACACCATCTACGAAGGGGAATATCTCCTTGGAACCTCCATCGCCCGCCCTCTCATTGCCAAGCGACTCATCGAAATCGTCAACGAAACCGGCTGTGATGCGATTTGCCACGGCGCGACGGGCAAAGGCAACGATCAGGTCCGGTTCGAGCTTGGCGCCTACGCCTTAAAGCCCGACATCAAGGTGATTGCGCCCTGGCGGGAGTGGGACCTCACCTCCCGGGAAACCTTGTTGGCCTATGCCGAAAAGCATCAAATTCCCATCGAGATGAAACGCGGCAAGGCCTCGCCTTACTCCATGGACGCCAATCTGCTGCACATTTCCTATGAAGGCGGCGTCCTCGAGGACCCATGGTCTGGACCGGAAGAAGACATGTGGCGCTGGTCGGTCTCACCCGAAAATGCCCCGGATCAAGCGACCTTTGTTGACCTGACCTATGAACGTGGCGACATTGTTGCCATCAACGGCGTTCGCATGACCCCTGCGAAAGTACTGGCCCGCCTGAATGAGCTCGGAGGGGCCAACGGCATCGGACGACTCGACATTGTTGAGAATCGCTATGTCGGCATGAAGTCTCGGGGCTGCTACGAAACCCCAGGTGGCACCATCATGCTGCGAGCGCATCGGGCCATTGAATCACTGACGTTGGATCGTGAAGTCGCCCACCTCAAGGACGAATTGATGCCTCGCTATGCCAGCCTGATCTATAACGGATACTGGTGGAGCCCCGAGCGTCTGCTGCTTCAGGAGATGATCGACTCTTCTCAGGCCACGGTCAACGGCGAGGTCAAGGTTAAGCTTTACAAGGGTAACGTCACCGTCGTCGGCCGCCGATCCGAACACAACAGTCTCTTCGACATGAACATTGCAACCTTCGAAGATGACAAGGGTGCCTATAACCAGAAGGACGCCGAAGGCTTCATCAAACTCAACGCCTTGCGCATGCGCATTGCCGCCAAGAAGGGGCAGAAGTTCATCGGCTGATCGAGTCAATCCCGTTGGCACCTCCGGGTGCCAACGGGTCATTCCATCACGGCGCCGTCACGCTTAAGGGAAATTCCACGATCCGCAAGGGATCAATCCCCTTTTCAAAGGGCCTGCGATATTCCAGTCTCAAAACGCCTTCACCGGCGCGAATGGCCTTGAACTCCCACACTTCAATCGCACCGACCCCCATCGAGTAGATGCCATCGATCTTCTGGTCATAACGCGATTCCGGGTGAAGCGGCTGAATGGTTCCTTGAGCGACCTCTCCAGCAGGAAGGAGCCAGGTATATCCTGTGGTGCGATTGGCATCCAGACGGACCGTCACGGTCTGACCGATTTTGACATCCACCTGGCGGTCGTGATCCGCGGCAACCAGTTCGACCACGCCCCCCCTGACCTTTCCGGCACTTCCAGCACAGGCCTGCAACAAGATCATGAGGACACAAAACATGAACCGTTTCACCCAGGGCGCTCCTTTTTAGGCCGTTGCCGGTTTGGGATATCCCACCCAGCGCGTCACGTGCAAATACTTTCGAATCGGCGTCTTGATGACCGAGACACAAAGGGCAATGGAGAAAAGGCACCAAACCGCCGCATATTCATTGGGGTCGCTGGTCAGAATATCCGAGATCAAAGGCCCCACCAGATAATGGAAGCCTACAAAGCGCCAGGAGCCATAAAGAATCGGCAACCAGAAAGCCACTACGATATAGACGAAGGCATGCAGCCCATAGCGGAAGGCAAACGGATTACCGGGATAGTCCGACATCAGCCCATTGAGCGGCAGCTGCCAAGCAATGTGCCACGCGCCTGAAACCGAGCAGGCCTGGGTCCCACAGAAGCCTTCGATGCCCACGATGCAGTGGCCCGCCCAGTCAAAGGGATACATTTTGACCAGCATCGCCAGTGCGCCCATGGCGCAAATTGTATAAACGACTGTAGAAATTTTTTTCTTCACGGCTTCTGGGATGAAGTACATCGCAACCATATTGGCAAAGAAGGGCTGAAACGCGATATGGATGTATCCGAAATACGTCAGAATCTGATTGGGAGGCGAATCACAGAGATTGATGTAGACATAGGTTGCAGCCTGCAAAAGCTCCATGCAGGCAAAGTAGGTCAGAGGAATCCAAAGCTCCTTTGATTCACCCTTCCAGGCGACATAGGCCGCTGTTCCAAAACCCACGGTCGCAAGGACAGCCGATGCCTCTCCACTCCAGCACATGATGAATTCTCCTTATTATTTTTAATCGCCCAACAGCCAACGGGCGACGCCTGTGAAACAGTGATCGTCGCGAGTGAGGATCAGTTGATCCCGTGTTTTTGCATGCGGTACAGAAGGGTATCTCTCGAAATACCAAGAAGTCTCGCCGCCTGACTTCGATTGCCACGCGTCCGCTCAAGCGCCTGGCGAATGAGGTCGATTTCAACCTCTTCCAGGTTGATCCCCGCCTCGGGCAGAAGGATTTCCCGTGATTCGGACGGTTTACCCGAAACAATTTCAGGGGGGAGATTATGCTCCTCAATGGTCTTTCCCGCGAGCAAAATGCACAAGCGCTCACACACATTTCGAAGTTCCCGGACATTACCTGGCCAGGGATAATGCGTTAGGCGGTGAAGCGCCGACTTACTGATCGTTGCATTGGGAAGCCCATGACTTTTGGTGAACTGCTGCATGAAGTGGAGGATGAGCACCTGAATATCGCCCATCCGGTCCCTCAAGGCAGGAATTTCCAGGGGCACCACATTCAGTCGATAGTAAAGGTCACGACGAAATTCACCCCGATTGATGCGCTCCTGAAGATCCGCGTTCGTCGCGGCAATAATTCGGACATCGACCTTCTGGGCACTCGATTCGCCCACCGGCTGAATTTCTCCGGTTTCAAGGAAACGTAAGAGTTTCGCCTGCAGGGGAATCGGAAGTGAATCGACTTCATCGAGAAAGACCGTCCCCCCATTGGCTGCTTGAAGACGACCCTGTTGATTGGATACCGCGCCGGTAAAAGAACCTTTCTTGTGCCCAAAGAGCTCCGATTCTGCCAGGGATTCTGGGAGTGCCGCACAGTTGATGGTAATGAAGGGCTTCTCGGCACGGGGGCTTTGTTGCTGCAACGCCGTCGCAAGAACTTCCTTCCCGGTGCCGGTCTCACCGATGATCAGCACCGTCACATCCGTCGCAGCCACCATCCGGGCACTCCGGAGCATGCTTTCAAAGTTTGGAGACTGGCCAATCAGACGATCAAACACGGTCATGATCCGCGCTACTTAGTGAGCAACAGGATGTTGCACCAGGGGATTGAGCCCCGGGAACGCCGCCATCAGCGCCAGCAAAATCAGTGTGACACCCGCGGCCTGACGGAATCGGGTCATTTGGGTAAAGCGGACCATCCATGAAGTCATGACGCCAACGCCCATGACCGCGGGAATCGTGCCAAGACCAAAGAAAAACATCGTCAGGCCACTGCGGACCACTTCTCCGGTGGTTGCCGCGAGAGCCAGGGCCGTATAGACCAGCCCACAGGGTAGCCAGCCCCAGACCATGCCAAAGATGAAGGCCCGCTGACGCGTCTCAACCGGGATCAGGCGACGACCATAGGGTTCGATGTGGCGCCAGGCCACCCCACCCACTTTCTCAATGTAGGCAAACCTTGGAAACCAGCCCGCGACATGCAAACCTGCACCCAGCATGACCAGTGCCCCCAGAATCTGGAGAATCCGGTGGCCATGGCCTTCACCAAAAGGAAGCGTGAGGACGTGCTCGAGAATACCGGCAATGAAACCGCCAAGGGTATAGCTCAGCACCCGCCCCCCGTTGTAACAGGCCACAAACGGCAACAAGAGCGCCTTGTTCTCACGAATTTCCCGCTTGAGACTTAAGGTCAGCGTTCCAATGATCGAGCCACACATGCCAAGACAATGCATGGCACTGAAAAGCCCCATGAGAAAGGCGACCAGATAGGAGCTGCTGAAAGCGGAATCAAGATGGTTCATGGTTCACGATGACAATCAGGGGAGAGCCCCAGCCGGCTGAGGCAAACTCTCGAATGTGACAGTTGGGAGAATCACCAGAGGTAACGAGGTGATTTACAACAGGTTTAAACGAAATAGAATAACAGATCGTCCAAGCGCGGATAAGCTTGGCCCCTCCTTGAAGGACCTGAATCACCATAATGCCCCGCCCTGTCACCCCTGAAATCGCAGCCGACATCATCATTGAGCTGATCGACCAACCCCAAAGGCCGATCGTTCTGATCGAACGGCTTTATGAACCCCACGGCTGGGCCATTCCGGGGGGCTTCGTGGATGTCGGGGAAACGGTCGAAAACGCCGCTCGCAGAGAGGCACTGGAGGAAGTGGGACTTCACGTCGAATTAACCGCCCTGCTGGGCCTTTATTCCGACCCTTCACGGGATGCCCGCGGCCACACGGTAACGGCCGTTTATGTAGCCGAAGCTCAAGGCTTGCCCAAAGCCGATGACGATGCCAAAGCTGCGGTCGTGGTCGATATCCATCATCTCCCTTCCCCCTTGGCCTTTGACCATGCCAAGGTCCTGGAAGACTATCTTCGTTACCGGACCAAAGGTGTTGTGACGCCGCTGCTTTAGGCGCTCCTAGAGCGCGACCATCAACCCGAGTTCGACGACGCGTTCTGGCGGAATATGCCAGAACCGCATCGCGTTTTCAGCATTCATGGCCATCCGGATAAACAGGCGCTCCCGCCATGTGGCAACCCCGTGTGCGGTGGCTGAAATCATGTGCTCCCGGGTCAGGAAAAAGGAGGTCTGGTCTAAGTCGATTTCAAGCCCTTCCGTCCGACAAAAAGTCAGGGCTTCAGGCACATGGGGTTCTTGGTTGTACCCATAATAAATTCGGACGCGGTAAATTTCGCCCCCATAATGTCGGATTTTGATCCGATGATCCAAGGGGATAAAGGGCTCATCCCGGGTCACAACCGTCAGGATGATGACCTTCTCATGAACGACCTGATTCATGGCCATATTGTGAAGAAGCGACATGGGCGCGCCGAAGCGACTGGCTGTCAGGTAGACCGCGGTTCCCGGGACCCGGGGTAGCCCGGAATGAGCAACTTTCGCCACCAGCTCTTCAATCGGGACGGCCTTGGCATTCAGGCGCTGCACCAGCAATTCGCGTCCTCTGACCCAAGTGGTCAAAAGAATAAAAACGCTTCCACTCACCGCAAGGGAAACCCAGCCGCCTTGCCAGAGTTTAGGGAGATTAGCGACCAAAAACCCAAGATCAACACAGAGAAATCCGGTAAAGAGTACGCCAGTGATGAGAAGGGGCACACGCCATATCCGCTTTAAAAGACCAAAGGCCAAAAGCGTGGTCACTACCATGCTGCCCGTCACCGAAAGACCGTAAGCGGTCGCCAGTTTGCTGCTGGACCCAAAGCCGATCACCAGGGCTGCGGTGCCGAACGCCAGAATCCAGTTCACGGCGGGAACGTAGATCTGACCCGAATGGCCGAGCGAGGTATGACGAACCGCAAGTCGCGGTAGATACCGCATCCGGACGGCCTGCGCCGCTAGCGAGAAAGCGCCTGAGATGACCCCTTGGGCCGCAATGATCGTTGCCAATGTTGCCAGAGCCAGCAAGGGCAGAAAGCTCCAATTGGGGGCCAGCAGATAAAAGGGATTGCTGGCTGCCGCGGGGTCACGCAACAGCAATGCCCCCTGCCCCAGATAGTTCACGGCAAGGGTTGGAAAGACAAAGGTAAACCAGGCGACGCGAATGGGTTGGATTCCGAAGTGGCCCATGTCTGCGTACAAGGCTTCTACACCCGTCACGACCAGGACCACCGCCCCCAGAACCATCAGCGACTGCATTCGGGTTTCCATGAGAAAATGAATCCCGTAGCCCGGGTGCAACGCCTTGAGAATCAGCGGCGTCTCGGCAACGCTAAGCGCGCCCAAGACGGCAATGACGATCAGCCAGCAGACCATGATCGGACTGAACAGTCCGCTGATAAATGCTGTACCGCGACACTGAATCAGGAACAGTCCAAGCAGAATGATGAGGGTAATGGGAACAATCAGCACCTTGAGCCCAGGTGCTCCCACCTTGAGCCCCTCAAGCGCGCCCATGACGGAAATGGCGGGCGCAATAACCGCATCGCCGAAAAAGAGGGATGCGCCCAAAAGCCCTGTCGCCAGCGCCACGCGGCGCAAATGCGCACGATCGTGAACGCTCCTCTGAACAAGGGATAACAGCGCCATGATGCCGCCATCGCCCTTGTTATCGGCGCGCATGACCAAAAGGGCGTATTTGATGCCGACAATCAGGCCGAGGATCCAGAAGACCAGCGACAGGATGCCGAGGACATGATCGGGGGTTGGGGTGATTCCGGTGCGTCCTGCGAATACGATTCGCAGCGCGTAGAGCGGGCTGGTCGCGATCTCTCCGAACACAACACCCATGCTCCCAACAACCAAGGACCAACGGAGGGTCCCCTCGGGATGGCCCGAGCGCCTGACTGTCGCCATCGAATTCTCAGGATTCAGTGATTAGGGCCCAAGGGGGTCCATTGGTTACAATGTAGGCGCATTATAGCCACGCCCTCGGCGGGTTGCGAGGCGATTGAGCTACCGCAGTAGGAGGAATTCAGCATGTCCGAACGATCGTTCCTACCCTTGAAGATCGCGATACTGACCGTTTCCGATACCCGAACCCTCGAAACTGATGGTTCCGGACAACTTCTTGAAACCAGTATCGGCGAGGCAGGACACTTGCCCCCCCTCCGCGCGATTGTCACCGATAACCCCTACGCCATTCGCGCCGTCCTTTCAGACTGGATTGCCCGACCTGAAGTGGACGTCATCGTCACCACGGGGGGTACAGGAGTCACCGGTCGAGACGGAACGCCGGAAGCCGCCCGGGTCCTCTTCGATAAGACCCTCGAAGGGTTCGGTGAAACCTTCCGACAACTCTCCTTCGAGGAAATCGGAAGCTCCACCATTCAGTCTCGGGCTCTGGCAGGTGTGGCCAACGGCACCTACATCTTCTGCCTTCCTGGCTCGTCCGGGGCTTGCCGGCTGGGATGGGAAAACATCATCCGCCCGCAACTCGACTATCGGACGCGCCCATGCAATTTGGTGGAACTCATCCCGCGACTGAAAGAACGCTGATTATCCCCCGGTGAGATTCATGTGCCGGAGGATCACCGGTGCCTCGCCGAGGTTGAAGTGATGCCGTTCAGGCTTCAATGCCATTGCGTCCTGAATCGCCAACTTGACGGCCTCAAGACTGCCCGACCCCCTGAGGACAGCCCGAAGATCCACGGCATGCTCATTCCCCAAACAGAGCAAGAGGCGACCCTCGGAAGTCACCCGGACGCGATTACAGGAGGCACAGAAATTCTGGCTATGGGGTGAAATAAAGCCAATGCGTGTCGGATAGCCAACGACATCCCAATAGCGGGCTGGCCCTCCGCTAATGTGAGTGGACGGCACTAACTCAAAAGACTCTGAGAGATCTTGGCGAATGGCATCGCTGGAATAGAACTCTTCCCCGCGCGGCCGATCCCCCACATCGCCCAATGGCATTTCCTCAATAAAACTGATATCCAGCTCCCGCTCGACGGCAAACCGGACCAGCTCCACGACTTCATCATGGTTGCGATTGCGCAAGACCACGCTGTTGAGTTTGACGGACTCGAAACCCGCCCGACGAGCAGCCTCAATGCCGCTAAGGACATTCTGGAGTTCACCCACCCGGGTCAACTGCCGAAATCGTTCCGGATTAAGGCTATCAAGGCTGATGTTCACTCTCCGAACTCCCGCGATTCGAAGCGCTTCAGCCATGGGGGCCAGCCTCGAACCATTGGTCGTCATCACCAGTGCCCCCAGCTCCGGGATTTCACCGATACGTCGCGCCAAATCAAGGATGCCTTTTCTGACGAGGGGCTCGCCCCCCGTCAGTCGAATCTTGCTGACGCCCAATTCAACAAATGCCCGGGCCACCAGCGCGATTTCCTCAAGGCTCAGAATCTCACTGCGTGGTAGAAACTCCATTTCCTCCGCCATGCAATACACGCACCGAAAGTCGCATCGATCGGTGACCGACAGGCGAACATAGGTCACCTCCCGACCAAATTGGTCGATCAGCCTGGGACGATCAGGGGCTGCGAATGAGGAGTCCTTTTGTTTCATGATGCCGGCATTTTCCCATGGGCTGAATGATGGACCAAGAAAAACATAGAACCTTACTCGGGAATTAGCCGAAAAACCTTTCACACCGGGCTTGAACCGATAGAATGGTAGGCATGAGTGAACTCAAGGATCTATTTGAGGGTTCTGGCGCGATTGCAGAGGACAACCTCGGGTTTCTGGAAGATCTTTACCAGCGATTCCTCCGCGATCCCGAATCCGTGGATCCCAGTTGGCGCGCCAAGTTTTCTGTCCTTCCAGATAATGGCTATGCCCAAGCCTTTCTGGCTCCTCCCAAGGAGCCTTCAGTCGCCGAAGGCGATCCCGATCTTTGCATCCGGCGCCAGGCCGCGGTCGAACGACTGATCAGTCAATACCGCATGCGCGGGCATCAGGTTGCGGACAATAATCCCCTGAGACTAGGAACTCTCCCTCGCCTTCGAGATCTTGAGCCGGCCCACTATGGCCTCACTCCACAGGACCTCGACACGCCTTTTTACATCGATGTCCTCGACTCTCGGCGCAAGCTCCCGCTCAGAGAAATTCTGAGCTACCTGCGGCAGACCTATTGCGAACACGTCGGCGCGGAGTACCTTCACATTGTCGACAGCGAGATTCGTCAATGGATTCAGTATCGCCTGGAAAACACCCGTAGCCGAGGCCTTCCGGACCCGGAAAGTCGCAAGGCCATCCTTCGAGCGCTCACAGCGGCCGAAGGCATTGAGCGCTACCTCCACCGAAAATACGTCGGTCAGAAGCGATTTTCACTGGAGGGAGCTGAGAGCCTGATACCGCTCCTGGACGAACTGATCGAGCACGCCAGTGAAAAAGGGATCCGCGAACTGGTTGTCGGCATGGCCCATCGTGGACGACTGAACGTGCTGGTCAATGTCCTGGGCAAGCTTCCCGGAGCCCTTTTCGAGGAGTTCGAAGGAACCGCCAAAATGACCCCTTTGGCGAGCGCCGGGGATGTGAAGTATCACAGCGGATTTTCATCCAACATCCTGACCCGCCATGGACCCGTCCATACGGCACTGGCATTCAATCCCTCGCATCTTGAAATCATCGACCCGGTTGCGGAGGGTTCGGTCAGAGCGCGACAGGACCGAAGGGCCGGTAACGGCGAGGATGAGGTGATGGCTGTATTGATTCATGGCGATGCCGCCTTTGCTGGACAGGGCGTCGTGATGGAAACGCTCAACATGTCGGAAACCAGGGCGTATACAACCGGGGGCACGATCCATATCGTGATCAACAACCAGATCGGCTTCACAACTAGCGCGCCCTTTGATGCCCGGTCCACGCTCTATTGCACCGACGTTGCCAACATGATTCAGGCCCCAGTCTTTCATGTGAATGGCGATGATCCGGAGGCCGTTCTTTTTGTGACGCGTCTCGCGGTCGACTATCGAATGAAGTTCAACCGGGACGTCGTCATTGACCTTCTCTGCTATCGGCGCCACGGACACAATGAAGCTGATGAACCCGCGGTCACTCAGCCGATGATGTATCGGATGATCCGCGAACACCCGACGGTCCGGGAACTCTATGCCGAACAGCTCGTTGCTGCCGGCCTCATGGATATTGAGGAGACCGAGCGACTGGTGGAGGATTATCAAGAGGCTTTGGCCCGAAACGACATTGTGTCGCGGCCGTTGATCGATGGCGAAGCCATCTACCCGAAGCCCAGCTGGTCCCCCTACCACGGCAATCACTGGACGACGGCCTACCATTCGGGACTTCCCGAAGAGGAACTCAAGGCCCTCTCAGATCAGATTCTGGCGCTTCCCGAAGGCTTTGTCCTCCACCCCAGAACACAGGCGATTCATGAGGGTCGCCGGGCCATGAGTCTCGGGACCCAGCCGATTGACTGGGGATTTGCCGAAACGCTCGCTTATGCTTCACTTCTCAAGGCGGGGACCCCTATTCGCCTGAGTGGTCAGGACGTTGGCCGTGGCACCTTTTTCCACCGCCACGCGACGCTCCATGACCAAACCACCGGAAAAACCTACACGCCGCTGCAACAGCTCGGAAAAAAGGCCGCGGAATTCCAGATCTATGACTCTCTGCTTTCTGAAGAAGGTGCCTTAGGCTTCGAATACGGATACAGCAGTTCAGCACCCGAATCGCTGGTGATCTGGGAAGCTCAGTTCGGTGATTTCGCCAATAACGCCCAAGTCGTCATCGATCAGTTCATCGCCTCGGGCGAATCCAAATGGGGACGCCTCTGCGGACTGACGCTCTTCCTGCCTCATGGTTACGAGGGCCAGGGACCTGAGCACTCTTCCGCACGTATCGAGCGCTATCTTCAATTATGCGCAGAGGACAATATGCAGGTCGTGGTTCCCACAACGCCTGCTCAGATCTTCCACCTGTTGCGTCGCCAGATGATTCGGCCCTATCGAAAGCCGTTGATTGTGATGACGCCCAAAAGTCTTCTTCGTCATCGGCTTGCGGTCTCAAGCCTCACCGATCTTTCACAGGGTCGCTTCGAGAATGTCATTGGAGAGATCGACGATCTCATGCCTGATCATGTCGACCGTATCGTCCTTTGCAGTGGCAAGGTCTATTTCGACCTTCTGGAATCCCGCCGCAAGGAGGGGCAGACCTCAACGGCAATCATCCGGATCGAACAGCTCTACCCCTTCCCGGAGGCTGAGTTTCAGGAGGCCCTTAAGGCCTATCCCCATGCAACCACGGTGGTCTGGTGTCAGGAGGAGCCTGAAAATCAGGGCGCCTGGCATCAGATACGCGATCAGCTGTCCCGATCCATTCCCTCCGGGATCCCCCTCTCTTTTGCTGCACGCCCGATTTGTGCAGCCCCAGCTGTCGGGCAATACCATCGACACCTTTCAGAGCAGCGGGCATTGATCGAGGCGGCCCTCACGGACCCCCACCACTTGACCCCGAAAGGCAATTGAGCGCGAGGCTGAAGGTGGGATAGACTGTTTGCATCCCCTGTGCGAGAACGATCTCATGCGAATTGAAGTTGTGGTCCCGAACCTTCCGGAGTCCGTTTCCGACGCAACCGTAGCAGGCTGGCATCATCAAGGCGGCGAAGCAGTGAAAAAAGACGCGCCGTTGATCGATCTTGAAACCGACAAGGTCATTCTCGAAGTCCCCGTACCCCAGAACGGAAAACTGATCGAGGTGCGACGAGACATCGGCGACGTCGTTCTCCCAGGTGACGTCTTGGCGATCATTGATACCGACCAAGTGGGATCACGGGCTGAGCCGCCTGCCTCACAAGAGTCGACACCGACAACACCAGAAACATCTACACCCATTCCAACGGCGGTGCCCGAGGCGTCCTTTACCAGCCCGGAACCTGCCGCTGCACTGACACCAAGACCACCGCAGCAACCGGTCAGCCCCGCCGTTAGACGTCTCCTCAACGAGCATCAGCTGACCGTCGCCGACATTCCGGTCACCGGGCGTATCTCAAAGCAGGATGTCCTCAACGTGATCGAAAAACGCAGCCCATCGGCCGCAACGAGTCCCCTCACCCCGAACGTGCCTTCAACCCGTCTGACCCCTGCACCCGAGCGCCCGGGTGATCGCCGAGTCCCGATGAGCCGGATCCGCTCTCGAATTGCCGAGCGAATGATTGAGGCGCAACGATCAACAGCGACCCTGACCACATTCAACGAAGTCAATCTCGACAAGGTTTTCCAGCTTCGCAACGAGCATCGCAACCGTTTTGAGCAGGCACATGGCGTCAAACTCGGGTTGATGTCGTTCTTCATCAAGGCATCTGTCGAGGCCCTGAAGCGGTTTCCCATCATGAATGCGTCCATCGTGGATCAGGACATCGTCTACCACGACTACTTTGACATAGGGATTGCGGTCACCACCGAACGCGGGCTGGTCGTTCCTGTGCTTCGCAATGCCGATCGACTGGGGTTTGCCGATATCGAAAAGGCGATTGTGGACTATTCCGTTCGGGGTCGAGACGGTCAACTTCGATATGAAGAACTCACAGGGGGAACCTTCACCATTACTAATGGCGGAATTTTTGGCTCCATGCTCTCAACGCCGATCTTGAATCCGCCACAAAGTGCGATCTTGGGGATGCACGCCATCAAGGAGCGTCCGGTCGTTGAAGCGGGAGAGATTTTGATCCGGCCCATCATTTACCTGGCCGTCTCCTACGATCATCGGATCATCGATGGCCGGGAGGCGGTCTCGTTCCTGTTTACCATCAAGGAGCTCCTGGAGGATCCGTCCCGCCTCCTTCTGAATGTCTAATTCACCAACGGCACCATGAGCAAAAGAACCAGCATTTTTAAGAACCTTCTGATTGCCATCAGCCTGTTCCTGCTCGGCTACCCCCTGCTGGTGGATGAGGGAGTGATTGGTCGCACCTTCGAGGCTGTCTTCGGTCTCGGAATCCTCTCAACGGGGATCCGTGTGGTCCCTGAACACAGGAAAAGACAAGGGCTGGTCTTGGTGTTACTGGGCGTCCTCATCTGTGCCTGGATCGCTGAGCTGGTCTATCCGGATCAGGATTTCTTCGGCCTATTTCGGCAAAGTCTCCTGATGTTCTTTTTCATCCGCTTCATTGCCCTGGTGGGAAAGGATGTTTTCGTCACGCGCCGGGTGGATGCCACGAGCCGAATCTACGGTGCGATTTGCATCTATCTTTTGCTAGCCGCAGGTTTTGCAAACATCTATCTGATGATCGAGCAGGTCTCCCCCCACTCCTTTGGCTGCTCCACAGAGCTTTGCCCCCATGGCGAATCGGTCTTCCGATCTGGAACCCACCTTTATTACAGCCTGATCACCATGGCGACCGTAGGTTATGGGGACATCACGCCGATTCAGCCGATAGCTGCCATGTTGGCAGCCCTTGAGGCGATTATCGGACAAATGTACGTAGGGATTGTGATCGCCCGTCTGGTCGGGCTTCACCTTCTGGAAACCACGGATAGCCCACCCAAATCCTGAGCGGGTCAATCCGACCCGCCCATCCACTCAGATGATCGTCAAGGCCATGACCATGGCGTCTTCTCGCCCGTTTTTAGCCGGATAGTATCCTCGACGGGTACCGATCTCGTTGAAGCCGATGGATCGATAGAGCTTGATCGCCTTGGGATTTGAAGGACGAACCTCAAGGAACATCGTCTCCACCTTGAAGCGACGCGCCTCTTGAATCAGCTGATTGAAAATCACCCGCCCATAGCCCCTGCCCTGATACTGAGGCGACACGCACACATTGAGGACGTGACTCTCTCCTGCGCCGATGGTCAGGATGCCGTAGCCTACGACCTCACGAGCCCTTTCGGCAATCCAGCAGTGGTAACCCACCTTGAAACAGGATCGAAAGGTTTCAAGATCCCAGGGAAATTCATAGGCTGAGCTTTCGATGGCATGAACCAGCGGGATGTCGGTGCGCACCATGGGGCGCATGATGCATTCTGCGTTTTCCACAAGACTCGGAAAATGGCGATAATAGAAATCGACCTGCGCGTCGTAAAGAACGGTGCGACGGAGTCGGTCAAAACAATCAAGAAGTAGATCCATCATGCCTTCAGCTCAAAGAGAGAGTTCTGCGAGCCAACTTTAGATCTTCCCACGCCCGCCTTTTTTCCGTCTGGGAGCGCAGCAGATAGGCAGGATGGTAGGTCACAACGACCGGAATCTCCGCATAGCGATGAATCTGACCGCGCAGTTTTCCAATGGGAACCTGCGTCTTCAGAAGGTTCTGGGCGGCAATTCTACCCACCGCAACAATGATCTTGGGCCTGACGTGTTCGACCTGTCGGACCAGAAAGGGTTCACACGCCAAGGCTTCCTCCGGGGAAGGATCGCGATTTTTGGGCGGTCTGCACTTGAGTACATTGGCGATGAATACATTTTCGCGTTCAAGACCCAGGGCCCGGATCATTTCATCCAGAAGTTGTCCGGCCCGGCCAACGAAAGGCTCTCCTCGGAGATCTTCCTGTTCACCAGGGGCTTCGCCAATGAAAAGCCAGTCCGCATGGGCATCGCCCACGCCAAAGACCGTCTGAGTGCGCGTCGCATGAAGTCCACACCGCATACAGCCCGAGACTTCCGCTTGGAGAGTGGTCCAATCGGCCGCCTCGCCAGTGCACGATTCGGACACCGGAGAAAGCACTGCGTCCGAAGTGTTTTTTCTCCTGACGTACTCTTGAACCCCCATCACTTCAAGATAGGGATCGCGTGACTCCGGGCCCCTCATTCGGACTCAAACATTCGATGTAGCTTGCGGATGCATGCGTGATTGGGGGGTTCTGAGCTTATTGACCGCATTAAGGTACGCCTTGGCAGAAGCAATGACGATGTCGGTGTCCGCGCCCTGTCCATTCACGATTCGCCCGCCCTTTTCGAGCCTTACGGTGACTTCACCCTGGGCATCCGTTCCGGTTGTAATGTTATTCACAGAATAGAGCAACAACTGAGCCTCCGTTTTCAAGACGGCTTCAATCGCCTTGAGGCTCGCATCGACCACCCCGCCGCCGGTCGCAGTTGCCGTGAGTTCATCCTGATCGACACGGATCGTCACCCGGGCGGAAGGCTGCTCACCGGTTTCACTGGAGGCTTTCAGTGACACCAACCGGACGCCTTCTTCATCGGCCATATCCCCAGCGTCCGTGATCAATGCCTGAAGATCCTCATCGAAAATCTCGTGCTTTTTGTCAGCCAGATCCTTGAACCTGGAAAAGGCATCGTTCAGCTCGGCCTCGGAGGGAAATTCAATGCCCAACTCAGCCATGCGCGTTCTGAAAGCATTTCGCCCGGAGTGCTTCCCGAGGACCATTCGATTGGCGCTCCAGCCTACGTCTTCTGCGCACATGATTTCGTAGGTTTCCCGATGTTTCAGGACGCCATCCTGATGGATCCCGGATTCATGGGCGAAGGCGTTGGCGCCCACGATGGCCTTGTTGGGCTGGACCGGGAAGCCCGTGATGTTTGAAACCAGTTTCGAGCACGCCACGATTTCACGGGTATCGATATCGACATGACAGGGAAAGACATCCTTGCGCGTCTTGACCGCCATGACCACTTCCTCAAGGGCGGCATTCCCCGCCCGTTCACCCAGACCGTTGATCGTGCACTCGACCTGACGTGCGCCATTCATGACTGCGGACAAGGAATTAGCGACCGCCAAGCCAAGATCGTTATGGCAGTGCACCGAGAAGATGGCCTTGTCGGCATTCGGAATGCGTTCACGCAAACGGCGAATCGTGCGCCCAAAAATGTCCGGCATGCTGTATCCCACCGTATCGGGGATATTGAGTGTGGTGGCACCTGCATCAATCACGGCTTCAAGAATCCGGCACAGGAAGTCTTCTTCCGAACGGCCGGCGTCCTCGGGCGAGAACTCCACATTATCGGTATACCGACGGGCACGCTGCACTGCTTTCACGGCATGTTCAATGACCTGCTCCGGCGACATGCGAAGCTTAAGCTGCATGTGGATCGGGGAGGTCGCGATGAAGGTATGGATTCTCGACCTTTCGGCATCCTTGAGGGCCTCACCGGCCTGATCGATATCCCGGTCCAATGCCCGCGCAAGACCACAGACCACACTGTCCTTGATCGACCGTGCAACCGCTTGAACGCCCTCGAAATCCCCCGGACTTGCGGCGGGGAACCCTGCCTCGATGACATCGACGCGCATCCGCTCTAGGGCCTTGGCTATCCGGACTTTTTCATCCCGGGTCATGGAGGCCCCGGGACTTTGCTCCCCATCACGTAAAGTGGTATCAAAAATAATGAGTTTTTCGCTCATAAGTCAGCTCTCGTCGTTGGCTTCGACAGAAATAGAAAGAATGGTAGGTCTTGGATGCATCGTGTATCTGCCCCTCAGGGCAGATACACGCGCAGGACCGTGGCGGGAAGCAACGGACGGAGAATGACAGTCATCTGCCAGAACAATTCAGAATCCACCAAAAGATGAGTCACTCTCATGGAGACACTATAGGATTCGATTCCATCTGCTTCAAGTCGGATCCTCTCAGGACCGACGTTCCGAACGCATACGACGCCTGCGCCCGAGCGTCAGAATCGGTCCTGACAGGGCATACAGGGTGAAAATGCTGAAAAGGACCAGTGGCGTATTGGTATAAAGCAATGCAAAGAGCAACATGACCAAGATCGCCCAGAGGAAGGATACGCGACCGTGGAGGTCTATATCCTTGAAACTGTAGTAGCGGAAATTACTGACCATCAGCAAACCCGTACAGACGGCCATCCCAAGCCCAATGTACTGGATGCTTTCAAGTGGGATCTCATACTTGACTGCCACCCAGATAAATCCAGCGGGGATGGCTGCAGCCGAGGGACTTGGGAGCCCCTGGAAATAGCGCTTATCCTGAGTTCCCAATTGGGTATTGAAACGAGCCAGTCTCAGTGCGGCACCTGCCGCATGGACGAAGGCCGCGACCCATCCCGCCTTGCCCAATGCGGACAAAGACCAGGCATACATGACCAGCGCGGGAGCCGCGCCAAAGGAAATCATGTCTGCCATGCTGTCATATTCAGCACCAAACGCGCTCTGCGTATTGGTCAGGCGGGCGACTCTCCCATCAAGACCATCCAGGACCATCGAGATAAAGATCGCGATGGCGGCAACCTCAAACTGGCCGTTCATCGCCGATGTGATGGCATAAAACCCAGAGAACAGGGCGCCGGTGGTGAGCAGATTCGGCAGCAGGTAAATGCCCCTACGTCGATTCCGCTTGGGTTCGTTGGTGTCCATCAGAGGGTACTTTGTGTTTCAGGTTGGCGGATACAGTGCTTATCCTGACGGATTACGCGACACATATCCAGCGGTCAATTCGGATTGAAATATCACCCGGCGGAAACAACAAAGGGTGAGACCAGCTCACCCTTTGCTTGAATTGCCGAAGAATGATCAGTTCTTGGCCTTATCGACAATCTTATTGGCCTTGATCCAGGGCATCATGTCACGAAGACGAGCACCGACCTCTTCAATCTGATGCTCACGGCCCAGACGGCGCTTGGCCTTCAAGGTTGCGGCACCTGCCTGATTTTCCAGGATGAATTCACGGGCGAATTCGCCGTTCTGAATTTCCTTGAGAATCTGGGCCATTTCGTACTTGGTTTCTTCGGTGATCACGCGAGGACCCCGGGTCAGATCCCCGTACTCTGCGGTATTGGAGATGGAATAGCGCATATTGGCGATCCCCCCTTCGTACATCAGATCAACGATGAGCTTGAGTTCATGCAAGCACTCAAAGTAAGCCATTTCCGGCGCATAGCCGGCTTCAACCAGCGTTTCAAACCCAGCCTGTACCAGGGCGGTTGCACCGCCACAGAGAACGGCCTGCTCACCAAAAAGATCCGTTTCGGTTTCTTCGCGGAAATTGGTTTCGATGATGCCAGCCCGGCCGCCGCCATTTGCTGACGCATAGGACAAGGCAATCTGCTTGGCCTGACCTGAAGCATCCTGATAAACAGCGATCAGGCTGGGAACACCACCGCCTTGGGTATAGGTCGAACGCACCAAATGACCGGGGCCTTTGGGTGCGATCATAATGACATCAAGATCCTTGCGGGGCAGGATCTGTTCGTAGTGAACGTTAAAGCCGTGGGCAAAAGCCAGAGCCGCACCCTTCTTGATGTTCGGTTCGATGACGTCACTGTAGAGGCGCGCCTGATGTTCATCGGGTGCCAAAATCATGACCACATCGGCTGCCTTGACGGCATCGGCAATTGCTGCAACCTCAAGCCCTGCATTCTGGGCCTTGATTGCTGATTCAGAGCCCGGACGCAATGCAACGACAACGGAAACTCCGGAATCCTTCAGGTTGTTGGCATGGGCGTGGCCCTGTGAGCCGTAGCCCACAATCGCAACCTTCTTGCCACGGATGATCGAAAGGTCCGCGTCTTTGTCGTAGTAAACCTGCATTTTAATTCCTCAGTAGAAGAGATATTCGGTTAATAGGAGGGGGATCAGGCTGAAAGCCCGCGATCACCCCGAAGAATGCCCGTCGTCCCGGAACGGACAACTTCAATAATGTTTTCTTCACCCAGTGCACGAAGCACAGCATCAAGCTTGGTTTTTTCGCCGGTCACTTCAATCACATAGCTGGTGGGGGTGACGTCAAGAATGCGGCCTCTGAAGATGTCGCAAAGGCGAACGACCTCGTCACGCATGCTGCCGTGGGTGGTCACCTTCACCAGCATCAGCTCGCGCTCGATGTGTTCGGATTCGGAAATGTCAATGAGACGAACCACATCCACGAGCTTGTTCAACTGCTTGGTGATCTGCTCGACGATCTCATCGCTCCCCCAAGTCACAATCGTCATCCGCGACATCGATGCATCTTCCGTCGGCGCAACGGTCAGGGTCTCGATGTTGTAGCCCCGGGCAGAGAAAAGCCCTGCAACGCGGGACAAAGCACCGGCCTCATTTTCAATCAGGATCGAGATAATGTGACGTTTCATGCCAGTTCCCGATCCACAGACACGCCCGGTGCCAATCGCATTTCGTGCTGAGCCTTACCTGCCTCAATCATCGGGTAGACGTTCTCTGAGGGATCCGTCAGGAAGTCGAGGAAGACTGTGCGGTCCTTCATGCGGAAGGCCTCTTCAAGGGCACCTCGAACATCTTGGGGATTGTCGATCCGAAGACCCACGTGGCCATAGGATTCAGCCAAGCGAACGAAATCTGGAATCGTCTCAAGGTAGGACTGCGAATAGCGGCTCTCGTAGCTGAATTCCTGCCATTGGCGAACCATCCCCATGTACCCGTTGTTCAGGTTGATGATCTTGATCCCGGTTCGATATTGAAGTGCGGTCGCCAACTCCTGGATACACATCTGGATACTGGCTTCACCCGTCACACAGGCAACATCGGCATCCGGATGAGCCAATTTCACGCCAATAGCCGCCGGAAGGCCGAACCCCATGGTCCCAAGGCCTCCGGAATTAATCCATCGCCGAGGCTTATCGAAACGATAAAACTGGGCCGCCCACATTTGATGCTGGCCGACGTCGGAGGTCACAAAGGCATCCCCCTTCGTGACTTCCCACAGCTGTTCGATGACGAACTGCGGCTTGATTTTTGGGCTTTGGCGATCAAAGGACAGGCATTCGACCTGACGCCACTTTTCGATTCTGACCCACCAGTCCTTGAGGGCCTCTTTATTGAGCGAGAATTCAGGGCTTTCAATCAGTTCGATCATCTCGTGAAGAACAGGCCCCACATCGCCGACAATCGGAATATCAACGCGAACGGTCTTCGAGATCGATGCAGGATCGACATCGATATGAATGATCTTGGCGTCGGGACAGAACTGAGCGAGCTTTCCGGTGACGCGGTCATCAAACCGAGCGCCGATCGCCAAAAGCACATCACACTCATGCATCGCCATGTTGGCTTCATAGGTCCCGTGCATCCCAAGCATGCCGACAAACTGCCGATCCGTTGAGGGATAGGCACCCAACCCCATCAGGGTATTGGTAATCGGAAAATCGAGAAGACGCGTCAGCTTGACCAGGGCATCCGAAGCATTTCCCAGAACGACACCGCCTCCCGTATAGATCATCGGTTGCCGAGCGGTCGTCAGCAGCTCAACCGCCTTTTTGATCTGCCAGCGGTGGCCCTTGACCTGCGGGTTATAGCTCCGAATCGAAACCGTCTCCGGGTAATGATAAGGAATCTTGATGTTCGGATCGGTGATGTCCTTCGGAATATCGACCACGACCGGACCAGGACGTCCCGTCGTCGCGATAAAGAATGCTTTCTTGATGGTTTCAGCCAGTTGCGAAAGATCGCTCACCAAGAAGTTGTGCTTGACGCAGGGACGGGTAATCCCGATGGTGTCGCACTCTTGAAAAGCATCGCTGCCAATCACCGGCGTCGGGACCTGACCGGTGAGAACCACCAGCGGAATGGAATCCATGAAGGCCGTCGCGATGCCGGTTACGGCATTGGTCGCGCCTGGGCCAGACGTCACCAGGACAACGCCAGGTTTTCCGGTC
>Ga0007859_1000094_pt1 | contig 23062 bp, 20 predicted proteins | sample CryBogCBH27Jul07_FD_71222 | JGI IMG/M metagenome (GOLD analysis project Ga0007859, IMG submission 71222) | Freshwater microbial communities from Crystal Bog, Wisconsin, USA - CBH27Jul07 | ecosystem: Environmental > Aquatic > Freshwater > Lake | place: Crystal Bog, Wisconsin, USA | collected...
TGCTGGCTAGTCAAAAATCCACTGCCTCTTTGTACCTTTCCTTTACGCACCTTACGACTACGATTATTGCGACGGGTTTTTGCCATCTTTCTAATATATACAATTTATTTAATAAAACAACTTTACAATTTCAACAAGTTCTTTATTTTCATCTCGTTCTATTTGCCCAACATATTGATTCATTACTTCTATAAGTTTGTCCAACTTATCTTCCATATCTACTCCTTTTCCATCTGGATTGAAGCGAATGAATATCCATTTACCACTATGTATCATGAATAGATCATCGTAACGCACTTCTTCATCTTTAGGGTCGTAGCCGGAATGCGCAAATTCATCCGTTTCAACACATAATAGAGTACTGTTTATTAACTTGCGGTGGTCAATGCGTCGTCTATGCGTACAATTGCATTCACCAGTATATAATGGTTTATCATGAACAAATCCTTTGAATGTTTCATTAATTTTATTACGAACTCGTATTTCTTTTGTATGAATATGGACTAATTTACTTCGTTCGTCATCTGGAAATATTTGTTTAAAACATGTAGCACAATATCCATCATATCTATGTGAGCCAGAGCGTGAATCAATCCATGTAATACAATTCGGACATCGTGGACCTCCGCCGTGTTTTCTACATTTAGTACTCTTATTATCAGCACCATTTGTACAATTAGGCTCTATACACCGTTTTCCACCACCATGTTTAGCACACTTGTCGGTAATTCCAGCAGCTCCTTTTTTACATCCATCTTCCACACATCGTTTTCCACCACCGTGTGTAGTACACTTTTTACTTGTTCCAACAGCACTTCTTTTACAATCAGCTTCTACACAACGTCTTCCACCGCCATGTGATTTACATTTATCAGTCCTTCCTGCTACAGTATTTGTACAATCAGGTTCTTTACATTTCTTTCCGCCGCCATGTATTGCACATTTGTTACATATTTTAGTACGTGCCGCTTTTGTACAACCAGGTTCTATACATCTTGGTCCACCACCATGTCTTCTACAATTACCATCCTTTGTTAGAGCACTTTTTGTACACCCTGATTCTTTACAGCGTGGACCACCACCGTGTCGCAAACATTTATCATGTTTCCATACAGCATTAGATTTACATCCAGATTCATTACATTTTGGTTTTACCATCTCCTAAACTAATGATTAAAATAAGTATATATAATCATTTTTTTAAACTCCGTACATCTTTAAAATCCCCACAAAAAATGACGGCACCTAAAGTCTTTAGACCCATAAGTATCTAAAGAGCGAAAGATGGCTGCTGTGAACTCACTTAACTTTATCCCACCGACGCTGACATTCTCGCCGCTGCGAATTAGTACAATCACGACCACCGCACAACTAGGAACGATTATTCATCTAGATGCCCTCTTCAACCAAATCCGCATTATTCCATACTGGGACCTCACGGATGGTATTCTCAAGATGGAATTCAAGGGTACAACGAAGGGTACGAGTTTCAAAGATATTATGCTCAAGCAAAAAGAGACCAAGAAGTCGTTCTTCAATCAGGCAACTCTGGTAGTCCGTAGGGAGATTTCACCGATGAACTGGAAGGAGATTAATGTAAAGTTGTTCCGTAATGGTGGCGTCCAGATGACCGGTGTACGTAGTATTGATATGAGCGGTGATACTCTTCGTTGGCTCATCAATCATATTACTACGAATTATACCGCTGCTCCTGTCTTCGCGTCTGCTCCCATTATTACCAAGGAAGAGATTCAGTTGATTAATACCGATTTCAGCATTGGTGCCAAAGTCCGTCGTGATGTACTTCATCGTATTCTATCGGAAACCTATAATCTCAATTCTAGTTACGAATCGGCGATTTATCAGGGTGTAAAGACAAAGTTCTTCTATAATGCGCAACGACCTGCGGGCACCCCTCCTGGAGTTTGTGGATGTCCGACTCTATGTAAGGGCACGGGGGACGGATCCAAACTTGGCGAATGTAAGAAGATTACTATTAGTCCGTTTCAAACGGGACAGGTGATTATTACGGGTGCCAGGGCAATGGAGCAAATCAATGAGGCGTATGAGTTTATTAAGATGGTATTTACGGATAACGCAGACGAGATTCTACGAAAGGTGTATGTTCTACCTCCGGATACGGCAGCACCCGCTCCGAAGGGAGCCCAAAAAACGGCAAAACAGGCATCAGGATGGATTCAGCATCCGTGCCCTCGTAATATTGTGCGTAAAATTGTTAAATAAAGGTTTCTACTCCCGAACAGAAACCTATGTCTGCGCCCGGTGTCCAGTCTCAGCCTGTTGAAACTCCGCTACCAAGCGAAAAGACTCTTAAGCATGCAGCCCGGCTCGCTGTAGAGCAGGATAAGCCAATTATGCTTGATTATTACAATGACACTCACGAGGGCAAGGCGTTCCTCGGTGAGGATGGTACAACCAAGGAGAAGATGTTAGTCCGATCCGAGGAGGAATACACCTCGGTGATTCAGAAGATTTTCAAGGTGAACGATGATTTCATTGTTATCACAGAGAATTCTATCTACCTCATTTCGGGCAAGACACAGAAGAAGACCATTTCGGCTCCTAGCTCCTAAATCCGAATCCCCCAACTTTTTTCACGCGGTTAATTAGAATATGAGCGGCGCGAATTTTTATGCTCCTCAATACAACCCAAAGTCGTTATACACCGACGGCTGTACGAGCGAATCGTGTATGAGCACCCTTGGTGCAAGCTCCTCTTTGACGCAGGGTCAGGAGTTTGACCGTATTACGGCGCCCCTACACGGCGGCAAGCGCAGCCGTCGTCAAGCGAAGCGGGGACGCAAGATGCGCGGTGGCTATGATGCGCAAGCCCAGTACCCAAGCCAGTTCAGCGAGATGCTCCCCCAGGACATGCACAACTCGGCACGTACAACCATTCTTGACCAGTCATTTGCGGAACTCCCCCAGTTTATTGGTAAGTATGGCAACCAGATGGGAGGTCGCCGTAGCCGCAAGCAGCGTCGCTCCCGCAAGCACCGTGGTGGTATGGCGCCCCTCTCTATGCCAAGCATGCTCTTGACACCCGAGGAGGAGCCAGCCGCCATGCTCAACCCCCAGTGGTACACAGAGAACTTGGTTGTGCCAAGCTTCCAGGGACCAGCGAACTCGTATGCCCAGCAGGCGTATGAGAACCAGATTGCGTACCAGAACCACAACCCCGGTGCGATGCCAGTACCTCCTACACCCCCACCAGCCACAGGTGGTGCCCGTCGTCGTAATAACCGTAAGAATCGCAAGACCAACCGTAAGAACCGTAAGTCTAACCGTAAGAACAACAAGAAGAGCCGCAAGAGCCGCAAGAGCCGCAAGAGCCGCAAGAGCCGTCGCACGCTCAGCAAGTGGTAAACACCCATTCAAATCTAGATTTATATATGATTCTTCAACTATTGAAGTATCATAAATATCATCCCAGCGCATTAATTAAATACTGATTCGGCGGTCTCAAGTACCAACTCCTTTACTCCATCCACTGCCATAGTAACAGATGGCGCTCCTAGCACACCGGCAAGTTTTGCCGCATCTTCGGCAGACCACGCAGTAACCGGTGGAGGACGCACGCAAACCTGTAGATGAAGTACACCAAAACCACCATCACGTTTTGGCATTCCGCCGCCCTCCATCTTGAGAACAGCCCCGTTGATGAGTGGACCGCCGCGCCAAGAGTATTTCGGCGATTCTCCAGATGGATGGTCTGCGAGCGTAACTTCAAATCCGAGAATAGACTCCGCAAACGATATATAGTGCTTGTAGGTCAAATCCACACCCGTCCATTCATACTTAGGTGGACCATCCATTGCCAATTTGAGGTCAAGAACTACGTCGCCTGGTGTATCATATTCTAGCGTATCAGAGCATTCGCCCGCAAAGGTGAGTGACTCGCCGACCACCATTCCTGGCAGAACTTTGATATCCAGAATCTTCTCTTTTTGGATGAACTTCTTGCCCTGGCAACCCTTACATACACGCATTACACGCTTGCCCGAGCCGCTACAAGCATCACACGGTACCCGTGTTTGGACCATTATACCAGGACCAATTTGTTGATGAGCCATACGGAAGCCGCTGCCGTTACAACCGGCTCCGCAAGCCTCGGTTGCTTCAGCACCCGAGGCGTTACACATCCCGCAACGACGCGCCTGATTAAATTTGAGTTTGATATCCGTACCCTTATAGAATTGCTCGAGTCGTAAGCCAACATCTTGGTGCTTATCTGGACTTTTGCCACCACGAGCTGGACCACGCCGAGGACCGCCGCCGCCAAACATTCCGCCAAGAATATCACTCATGTCAAAATTCACACCAGGCATACCGAATGGTCCCATTTGACTCATGAAAAAGGGAACGCCGCCGGCAGCCATTCCAGCCATTCCGCCAGGACCACCAGGACCTCCACCTCCACCTCCGTTTTCATTGACCGAGCCGGTCATATCATACATCTGACGACGCCGATCATCTGAAAGTACTTCGTGTGCCTCCTGAATCCCCTTAAACATTTCAGGGTCGCCCCCCTTATCTGGATGGTGCTCACGTGCCAACGAACGATACGCCTTCTTGATTTCATCCACCGATGCGCCGCGTGCCACACCTAACCGCTGGTACAAATCACCACTTGACATAGTTATTGTTAGACACTCAGGCACCGGTTTAAATGTACAAAGATTCATAAAAGCAAAATGAATAGGATTTCAAAAATAGTTTATATTAATCTGGAGCGACGCCAGGACCGCCGGCAAGAAATAGAGTACGAACTTGCCACTATGGGGCTCTCAGGTGAGCGATTCAATGCTATTGCTAAAGATCCTGGCATTATCGGATGTAATATGTCACACATACAGGTTTTAAGGAATGCTGAAGCAGCCGGTCTTGAAAATCTTCTCGTATTTGAAGACGATTTCCAATTTTTAGTTGATACATCTACGTTTTATAAACAAATAGAAGACTTTTTCGCACTTGGTATCGAGTGGGATATTGTTCTTCTATCATATAATTTAATAAACAGCGAGCCGTATAATGAACTTATTGGACGTGCCCGCGAAGCGCAGACAACCTCTGGATATCTAATTCATAAGAGATGTTTCAAACGGCTAGCAGACTGTATTGAAAATGCCACCGAAATACTCATTCGTACCGGCGAGCATTGGAATTACGCATTGGATCAAGCGTGGAAAGTTCTACAAAAAACCGGCGATGTATTCTATTTTAAAACTAGGATTGGAAAACAGCGACCAAGTTTTAGTGATAATTCAAATGAATTTATGGACTTTGGGGTCTAAAACGACCTCTCATATAATTGAGCAACAGGATGGATTCTATAATTTGTCAAGATCATATTATAAATTTCTTAAAAAATCATATTGACAATCCGCCGCACCTAATGTTCTTGGGACCGCCAGGCTGCGGTAAGACCTCCATTTCGCGGGCATTTATTCACGCCTATCTGACCAAAAACGCCGTGCCAGAGGAGGAGCATAGGAACTATATCTTACTTCTTAACTCGGTGGACGACCGCGGCATCGGTACCATTCGCGGACAACTGACAGAATTTGTAAAGCGGACCCGTCGGTATCCGAAGGTGAAGGCGTGGGTGTGGATGGACGACGCCGACTCCGTACCCGTCGTTTCACAGCAAGCCCTACGCCGAATCCTAGAAAATTACGAGCCGTATGCGCGGTTCTTGTTCGTAGCAGCCGGTTGCGAGCCGTTTATTGAGCCTCTACAAAGCCGCTGCGTTATGCTCCAATTTATGCCTGTCAACTTGATGATGAATAAACAATTCTTCCGAGCCCAATCCAAAATTAAGGTGAGCGAAGAGGCGGAGTCGTGGATGATTAGTATGGCGCTGGGCAACGCCAGACTCTACAAGCTCTTTAACCAAGTGTTAGAAAGCTCAGGTCTCACGCAAGTTACGGGACAAGACGTACAGGCGATTGTCAATGCGCCGCCTGTCTCCCAACTTCAAAATCTAGGATATGCCGCCCTATCTGGAAATCGTAAAAATACGCTAAAAATTCTGCTCAATCTTTGGTCCGCCGGTTATTGCTTTGAGGATATTATCTACTTAATGGAAATTATTTGTCGTATTTATAATTTTTATACGCCTGAAGATACCCAGAGACTATTTCTCAAATGTGGCGAAGGGCATGTGGCAATGATTCTTAATAAGACTAGACTTCTAGATGCGTTGGCGGTCTTTACGGCACCGACCGTTTTAGGACCGTTCTAGCCCATGGCATTTTTAATCGTATCCTAGAGTAAGATGCCAAAGGACGCTGCGTATACTCCTTTGTTTGTGTTTGTCAAACTCTTAGATATTGGATTTGTCACAACATATTTTTTTATTTTTGGATTGGCGGCGGCAAAAGCGTTTGATGCCGTCATTGGTGAATTTGATGAAGAAAACTTTAATAAGGTTCCGACATGGAGATTATTCTTAGAAATTATTGTTCAGTTATTCTTTTTAGGTATTGTCGCGTATATTCTTCGTAATCTTGTAAAACTGATTCCATATCCATTGGACGGAGTGGCGGGATTTCATCACGAGCGCTTAAAAGAATTAGATGGCGGTGAAGTGATGGCACTCGTCCTCATTTTATTCCAACGTAACTTAATTGACAAGGTTCTCTATTTTGTGAAGCGTGTATTATCTATAAATTCTAATAAAAACCCCGAAATACTACGCGGTGCGCATGGCAAATAAATATACAACAACCGAAAAGATGCCGCCCCCCAAGACAGTGTTTGTAACACTATCCGACCAAATGTATTTAGAAAAGGCGCAGATAACACTCCGAGAACTTCGTACAGCCGGCGAATGGTATGGCGATACAGTTCTTATTACAGTAGATTTTGATGCCCCCGAAGAGTTCCTAACAAAATATAGCATCCAACAGCATCGCGTTCCGCATATTGATACATCTCTATTGTTAAAAGCGTACGAGAAGTACCCATTATCCTCGGATGATAATCGGCATAAAGGAAAACTTACCCAGTGGGATAAGTTTTACGTTTTTTCTGAATATTTTCGTAAGTGGGACCGAGTTCTATTTATGGACGCCGGCATGCGTATTTATAAAAGTATACATATTCTATTTACACTGCCTTATAAAGGAAAATTCTTGGCACCGAGTGGCGGCGACCCGTATAGTGAAGAGAACAGACTCTCTACACAGATTCGCGATAAGGAGAATCCTGAGGCTGCGCAAGCATTATATACAGATTACCCACAAGAGTTATTTAAAAAACAGGATTTTTTAAATGGTATTTTTCTATATGACACCGCTCTATTAGATATCATATCTATAACAAATATGGTAGCGGCGATGATTAAATATCCTCTATGTGGTTGTAACGAGATGACAATTATGAACTTATTCTTTAATATTAAATATAATGTTTGGGAGCGTATTCCACAGAAAATAGGAGAGCAATATATATTTAATTATAGTGATATGAATTTTAATAGAGGTGAACATCTGGCACCGACCGATTTTATATGCCTCAAGTACCCTTCATACTAGTATACGTTCCACTCTTCAAAAATTGAAAATCCCATCGTGCCAAAAACCAAACCAAAGCCGATATGTCCTACTTATCGGTACCCTCTACCCAAATCGCCCCTGCGGAGTATCCGCCACAAGACCCTGCTATCCACTATACCTTTCCTTTGGATATATGGCAGCAACACGCCGTTGTCGCCGTTCACCAATACCATAATATTCTCGTGACGGCGAAGACCGGTAGTGGTAAGACTCTGGTGGGCGAATACCAAATTGCCTACTCCCTCAAACGCAACCAGCGTATCTTCTATACGACTCCGATTAAGTCGCTGAGTAATCAGAAGTTTCACGACCTCAAGAAGCTTTTCCCTGAAGCGAGTGTGGGCATCCTAACAGGTGATATCAAGTTCAATCCTGAAGCTGATATCATTGTGATGACTACCGAAATTCTCCGCAATCTACTGTTCAAGGCAAATACGGCGACGGCAAAGTTGGGCACCGCCGGCACCATCACCTTGGACAATCTAGGTGCGGTTATCTTTGACGAAGTCCATTATATTAATGACCCTGAGCGGGGTCACGTGTGGGAGGAAACGCTCATCCTTCTCCCACCAGAGGTACGTCTTATCCTCTTGTCGGCGACCATTGATAGCCCTGAGGTCTTTGCGAATTGGTTGGGCAATGCGAAGCGGCATCCGATTGTCCTACTTAAGACTACCCATCGTATTGTTCCACTCGTTCACGGTGTCTATGATTCGTCCACGCCGTTAGCCCAGCCGCCACTACAGCCTCTCAAGACGGGGGATGAGGCACCCTTTCAGCCCCATGTTTACAACGCTTGGCTTAAGAGCCGTGAGGACCAACTCAAGGCGAAGGATAAGTGGGCAGAGCATGTGAAGGCGGCGCATAAGATTGGCGAGTCCATTGCGGGGTCTGTCGATAAAATCAAGATTAAGTCGTTTACCCATACACTCAACGATGCGCTACAACATCTTCAAGTTCGTAATCTTCTACCGGCGCTGTTCTTCGTATTCAGTCGTAAGGAGACGGAGCGATATGCGGACCAACTCAAGGATACCCTATTGGATACGACCGAACAAGCCTCAGTCAAGCATATCATCAATTTCCATCTACATCCGTATATGAAAACGTTGGAGCATCTACCTCAGTACCACCAACTGCTGCCGCTCCTCCAACGAGGTATTGCGTTCCATCATAGCGGACTCTTGCCGCTTCTCAAAGAGATTGTAGAAATTCTCTTCGCGCGGGGCTTCATCAAAACATTATTCTGTACGGAGACCTTTGCCGTGGGATTGAATATGCCGGCACGAACGGTGGTGTTCTTGGACCTGAAGAAGCCAGGCAACGGCGGCACTTTCCGCCCTCTACGAGCGGATGAGTACATTCAGATGGCAGGACGAGCAGGTCGCCGAGGTAAGGATACACAGGGAACGGTCATTTATCTCCCCTCAAGGGATCCAATGCCGTTGGAGGACCTTCGCGGCGTCTTTTCGGGCAAACTCGTCCCTCTAGAGAGCCGACTCCAGTTTCACTACGACTTTCTACTCAAGGCAATTCACGCTTCGCAAACAGCATCCGGTACATCCGCCACCGCCCCTGTATGGACGACACTCATTGACCAATCATATTGGGCAGAGCAGCAAAAGACTGCGAAACATGATATTGAAAATGAAATCCAAATTCTACAAATGAAACAAAACGAACTTTTACTCGCACCAGAGATTCTTGCCGAGCTCAACACCTACTCAACCCTTGAAAACACCGCTAAAACCGCTACGAATGCGGCGAAGCGCAAGGCGCAACAAGCATTAGAGCAGTGGAAGGACCGGCATATGGGACCGAAGTGGGCATCCTACATCAAACTCTACGCCATTTATCAAAAGCATCAAACTACCATTGACCAACTCTTAGCGACTAAGGCAAAGATGGAGACTAGTGTCCAAGCCACCAGGATTGACCCTCTTCTCCGTGCCCTCGCCAACCACGGAGCCATTCACCCTCTCACTGACAACGAGCCACCAAGGCTGACCGAGTTCGGCACGGCGGCGACGGAAGTGAACGAAGCGAATCCTATCCTGATGGCGAAACTGTATTTGAGCGGAAAACTCAACGGCGCTACACTCGAAGAGATTGTTGGAACTCTAGGAGCGTTTATTATGGATAGGGAGGCAGAGGAGAAGACGGTCCATCCACGGTCTCTTCCTAATACTATCACCCAGACAGTAAAGGATACGCTGATGGAGATTGATGGTTGGGGTCAAGAGGGTGCGATCACCGACAAAAAGGCAGGTGTAGAGTCACCTGATGGCTACTGGAGCCTTACGACCCTATGGGTTCAGATTGGCACGGAGTGGTGCGAAGGTGTAGATGCGGCGCACTTGTCCTCAAAGTATGAAATCTATGAGGGCAATTTGATGAAGGGTTTACTCAAACTGTACAGTATTGTACAGGAATGGGTCACAATTGCGACACTCCGTGCCGATGTGGATATGCTTAATACGATGAAGGATGCGCAGACAACGATTCTGCGAGATATTGCGCAACCTGAAAGTCTCTACCTCAAACTCTAATCCCATTCGCCAGGCGTAGGTGGTCGCCCTTTCTTTCCTCGTTTCTCTTTCTTCTTTTTCATCGTCTTCTTATGCGGAGAATTCACTTTGATATAAGGACGGGCTTTTGTTTTTGTTTTTGTTTTCTTGGTAGGCGACAGTTTCATAAAGAGCGGTTTGAAGTTGCCAACGGGGACTTTTTTAACTTTAATGACACGAGTTAGGTAATCGTGGTGCTTATATTTCATCGTTTTTACATCAACATTATGCTCAAATAGAACATTATGGGCGATAAGTACTTCATATTCGCCTTTGACGAGAGAGACTGAATCAATACATAGAACAGGGACCGATTTAGCAATCTCTAACAGGTATAAACAGCATCGGTAACCGGCATACGATTCGGTAAATTTAGATGATACATCTATACTTAAACTTGTAGAGGAGAAGCTACGATTGACGTAGGAAAGGGTACCAGGCTCTAAGAAGTCCTCGTTTTTCACACCACGGTAGGTATAGAGGGTCTCGCCGAATTTTGGTGCTTTTTGAATAATCTCTTGTAAATCATCGGTATACGATTTTAGAAGCCGACGCAGGACAAATTGGTTGGTTAATTTTCTATACTGCGAATCAAAGAACGTTTTTATAACATCCATATCCAATTTATCGTCTTTCATCATGGATGCCTTATCGGGCATCTTAAGTCCGTGCTTCTTCAAAAAATCGTAGTTATCGTATATTTGGTAAGCGATGGGTACATCTTCTACACTAAACCGAATGCTGAGCATGAGATCTTCTAAGCCGGACAAGACTCCGCGCAAATAGGTATTAGCGAGCCGGTCTCCGTGAAAGGTATAGGCTTTCACTATTTTGAGAATACGGTCACTGCTACGAATGTACTCCTCATGAGATTTTCGCCATTCCTCCATTTTAGGAGTACCGAAGTAGTCCTCACGAGTGAGGTCTAGATTGTAACTATAGGAAGGTTTGTACGCATCCATAGGATCGGGTAGATGAATACGACCATATATACGCTTTCCTGGCGCTATATCTTCGTATGTATGTTTTCTATCTTTGTCCCTTCTGGACATCCTTACTTTAGGGGTAGTTTATCTACCGGCGACGGCGAGTGTTACGGCGACGGGTAGTCTTACGCGTCGTCTTACGACCCTTGCGGCTTGCGCTTAATTTCATCAAACCAGACGCAGCATTCGAGGTCTTTTTCATATTTGTAAGAACATTCGCCGCACGTGGCACACTGGAATTTGCGGATTTGATATTTGTATAAGGTGGGAGACGGGGGTTCCAAGAATTTGTGTTAGAGGCATAGGAAGAGTTGGAGTTAGACATTTTTCTATAAAGTCATAACAATTTAGTTGGCGCAGCAGGTGTAGAGGACGCCGACCTGGGGCGAGCCAACGCAGCCACCGGTCTCATACGTACAAACACCGTCGGTAAAATAGTAGTTGGGGGTGCCGAGCGTTGTGGCACAGTAGTTACACATCCACTGGCAGCCGGTGCCAGGAGAAACCTGGAAACTGACGCAGGCGTTAGGGTCGGAGCCCTTGCGAGCATCGGCGGCAAAAAAGGCGGCAGCAATGGCAAGGAGACGAAAGAGCATGATTATGAGTGTATAACACACCGTCGCTTTAAATCACCACTTCACCATTTCGGTAGAGTTCAACGACACCTTTAAAATTTTTATGAAAGACCGATACCAAATGATCGTAATCGCTGGATTTCATCTCTTCCCTTATTGTTTGAATTTTCTCAGTACTATAATTCAGTTGTCGTCCAAGATTACTTACTAACAATAGAAGATAGTAAGCGTTTCCTTCTGGTCCAGATAAATCAATGATTCTCACCATTTTTTGAAAAAAATCGTCAAAATCACCGAAAAATAAATCAATTTTTTTAACAAACGCTTATGAGCTCTTTGTAGTAATCTTGGCGCATAGAATCTGGGCGCCGCTCTCATCCTCCCAAGTAATTGTAGTAACAACTTTACCGGTTACAGTGTTATCGGCAGTAGAGACTTCGTGGTGGTGACCAACGCCGAGAGGGCAAGGATCGTTCGTCTTCGCGGTTTCGTCGCAAAGAGCCGCCGTGGACGTGAAAGGACCAAGACCGTTGAGGGTCGCCGAGTAGTAGGCAGTGCCGCCTGTAACAGGAGCATCAAGGTCAAAGTCAAAGGTAGTGGTCACCTTTTCACCTTGGGCAGGCTGGTCGTTGTCAATGGTGACGACAAAGTTCTTAGCAAGGTCGCCCGCAGAGGAACACGATTCAGCGGCACCAACAATAGGTATAGAGGTATTCTGAGTACGAGAGTAGCGGAGGCTGTGACCGGCGGCAACAGCGGCGATAGCAGCAAGGAGTACGGCAAGCATTTTATACCCAGGGAATTGAAAAAGATTCGGGACCACCGAACCCATTTCGTTTTTTTCGTTTTTTATGGTTTTTCTGGTTTTTGTAAAGTTTAGGAATAATAGACACGCCTAAGACCGTGCCGGTCCATTGCCTTCTCTAGATGGCACATACAACCGTGACACGGTTTGGAGCACGCCAGCTCACCCATTCTATTCAACCGCACAACAATGAGAACTGCGCCGCGCAACAAAGAATCATCGCCAATCGCCTTGAGCGCCGCCCTTTCCGCATGAATAGTATATTTGCTATAACCGGCACCTTGAGAACGACCACCGACTTTGTTGGTCGCCATAGCGAGGAGTGCTCCACCTTTACCGTAGATAAAGGCAATGTGGAGACTAGAACGGACGGAAGAAGCCACACGGGAAGCATGCTCGAGAGCAAGATCCTGGTAGTGACTAAGTTTAGGCATCGGAGGACGCTAAGATAGGGATGTAAGAGGGAGGCGACAGGATGTCATCCGCCAACCGATTCATCAATTTTTTTGCGGCACAATAAATTGGCATACATTTGCTATAATTGAATCATCGTGGTCCGCACGGTAGTTCGTGAAATGCTCCTCCATCATCGCCCAGTAGTTCACCTCCCAAGTGAGCCCAGGCAAATTCCCCATAACCAGCGATTCTTGTCGCGCCGCCGCCGCCGCAAAGAGTCCAGTCGCCCCCAACAAAAATCCGCCGCAAAATCGCCAACAAATAGAATTCCATACGTCGTATCTATCCCACCCAAGTTCATGAGGCAGCGGCCAACACCCCGCCGCCATTATCTTATTTGTTGGAAATTCAGCCGCCGCAATAATCTTTAAACATTTATCCACCATGTTAGGATTCTTAAAAATATAATAAATACCGAAATCTATCCAGGCTACATGGGATGTTTTTACATATGTAGAAGACTCATGTAGCAACCGTAATTTGGAGAGTTGAATACAAAAATATTCAATGGTATCTTTCTCTTCCCGCCGTGTATAAGGCAATAATACATTTGATGGAACCCATGATGTATCAAGAGTGACATATTCACATCGGAGAATATTTGGGAATCGTTCACAGAGCACCGCTCCTCGGTCGGCAAGGCGTGCGTCCAAATAGACTATTAACGGAACCCCTGTCGCCGCCAACCATTCAAACTGTTCAAAATATGTATCAACCGGTTTGAACATTGGACCGGCGGGTAAATATAATGCGGTTACAAATGTGACGCCGACAGAGGGCATCTTAAATAACTGTTCCCCCTTATTTGTTAGACTAAATTTATCAAGCGGACTACAATTTAAATTATATATATTGGAATGGACGCACGAGAGTGCAGCAACTCGTCCATAGTTTGAATAATCGGATATATAGAGTTCAATAGTCCGCTGAGACAATATATAATTATCAATAAAGACTTTTGAAGTATCCTCGCCGATGGGTCTATCAATATGTTGAATGGGGTCCGAATTATAGATAATTTGGGAGGGGTCCCATACAGTTTTGGCTATAGTATATATTTCATCATAATCCGTTGTTAAAAATATAGAGTATGTAGGATATTTTATACAACATCGATTCTTTATAGCGGTCAATATATCGTGCGCACGTGTAACGGTTTCCTCTAGACAATAGGGCTCTTTCGCATTCGCAATATATATATCGCCGCAACGAATCTGTATACCAATAATATTCACTTTGTCCGCAGTAAATCTATCAATAACGCCCATAAGTGAATCGGTGGGCACTAAAATATCTGTATAAAGTGTCTGATATTCGCCTAGAATAGCCGTTGGATAGTTAATATCCGCAAAGAGGGGATTTGTATAAAGATACTGCGCCATATCATAGTTAACATAAAAGAGCGTAGCATCCGCATCGTCAAATAACTTCGCCGAAGATTGTAAATAATGTTTAATTTCAAACGGAGTATCTATAAGCCATCGTATATGTTCGCTACCCTTCTTTTCTAAACGCTCATAATCGTATTTCGCATAGTTTATATAAGGACGTATATTCTCTTTATTCCATAGTATGTAGAAATCCCGTCCTAGAGCCTTACTAAGCATGCGAACCGATAGTAAACCAATAATACGATCGCCGTACCCTCCTACAATTTTGTCAGGAGTGAAGCATATTACAAGCATATTTGCTAACTATAGTATTTTTGTATAGTCTTTAGATATATGGTTATATAGATTCTCTACTATCAGGTCATTATGGTTTGCGATATAAATGTCAAAACAGTCCTCCATCATTGCCCAGTAATTCACTTCCCAGGTGAGTCGAGGCATACTCTCCAATACAAGCGCAGTCTGGCGTTCATAGGCTCGCTGGAACATCCAACCTTGTCCTATAAGCAGACTACCGCAATGCTTCCAGCAAATATGTTCAAATAATGCCGTTATATATGTTTCCTTGTAACCTGGTGAGAGAATGCGGTCCCCAATAAAATCCCAATCAGATAACGCCAGTAATAACTTATCACATCTATCCCACTCTTTGAACATATGATAAATGCCGAAATCAATCCATGCGAGAGTCGACTTCACACCGGTTTGAGCAACCTCCGCCATGAGCCGTAACTTCGTCAATTGAATACACATATAATCAGCGGTATCTTTGCCGTAGTTGCGCACAGCCGGCAACACCGCATTTCGTGGAATCCACCCGTTCTCTAACACTCCATATATACAACGGAGTATATTAGGAAAACGAGCACATATTGCCGATCCCCGTGCCGACAAACGCACATCTAAATAGACAATAAGCGGAATACCCGTCCCCGCCAAGCGTTCAAATAACGCAAAATATGTATCTACCGGCTTGTTTATAGGACCAGTCGGTAGATATAGAGCGGTTACAAAGGTAACCATTATTTAACAATCCAAAATACGGCTTTATGCCGCAGGAAAGAGTTCACTTTCCATGAGTGCCCGTGGCATCACGAGCACGGCGGAGGTGCGGTCAAACCGGCTGAACGAAATCAAGATCCGCTCGGATTCTACAATCAATCCGAGGGCGTACTCGATGGATTCATCGGCAAACTTGAAGAGAATAGAATGCCGCTTGAGCTCCAGCGTGTCGCCGTCCAGCACCACCAGTAGATGGTAGTAGGTGCGCGGCGTGGTATAGTTGGCGATATGGCAGAGGAACCACAGTTCACCCCCAAACCGCATACCGTGCGTAGAGCCGCGCACGTCGCGGAAAAACGCCGGCACTTCACTATTCTTTGTTAGAAGTTCCAGCTCTCCGTCAACGACCTTGCCGACCGTGAGGGGCGACCAATCGTACATCACTCGTAGCTCACCGGCAGCATCGTGGAAGTAGCACCAGTTCTTTTCGCATCCGCGTCCGAGAGGGCTCTGGAATGGCAACGACACCAAACAATCCTTATCAAGTGTATAGGTTCCATGACCGACCCGAATGGCACCGGTCGTAGGGTCTTCAACACTACCAAGGAACAGTAATTCACCGTTGTGCTCAAACACCTTGACATCCTCTACGCCCTGGTAGCGGAGATGAGGACGCTCTACTTTGTCAATCCAGTTCTCGCAGAGACGTGACATATCGGTGCCAAGAATATATGTCTTATTGAGCGTTGTAATTTTACCCATGGTGTTCTTAAAATCGTATCCACCGTGTCCGAGAATACGGTAATTGACGTAGCGGACATTGAGGAGATAGCCGTCCTTCCAAGGAATGATACAAGGACTACTACTGATATAGGAATCCTGCCAGCCATCAATCTCCCGCTCAACTTCATCGCAGAAGTCGTAGACCTGAACGCCTGGCATCTTCGTCAACTTCTTGACATAAAATGCGTAATTGGAAAGAACATTGATTTTATTGTAGTCTTGACCGACGAGTTTCAAATAACGATAGTGATCAATCTTCGCACCGCTATAAAATGCCAATATACTATGTTCGTAGTCCAGCAGATAATTATAAATATCGGATTTGATGAAGAGCACATCGTTTTTGGGGTAAGGGATGGAGCGAGCAATATCACAGAACACCTGACCGATACGCTGCTTTCCAACAATACGGTAGTGTTTCACGATTTCGTAGAGGGATTCGGCGCGCTTGGGATGATGATTGTACGCCTCCATCCACCAATAAATTGCCTCCGCAATATTTCCGAGAATCTTATGCATATTACCGAGTTCAAAGGCGGCGTAGAACACCTCTTCAATCCAGCCGCCGGCTTCAAATCGCTTCTTATACCACTCTGCCGCTAAGGCGTGGCGACTGAGGTCACGGTAACTATTGGCGAGATAGAACATATAACGGACGTTACCTGGCTCCTCTTCTAGACCCTGAAGAAGAAGACGGACATCACGCTCAAACTTATCGGACTTGGCACCACCGTCGCCAATATCCTCAATCACGAGCGATTTCATTTGTTCAGTTGTCTTGCCGCCTGGAATATCATAGTATTCATGGGTGGGTCCAACGCACTTGATACCGACACCAGTACGAACAATGCGGGTATTAAAGTAGTCCAGACCACCATTACGCTGGAGGATGGTATAGACGTCGGCGGTCAGATTTGCCGCCGAGAACTCTGGCAAAATCACGAGTTTCATATCGGCGTCAAGGAGGAGCGCATGGTCTGCCCACCGAGCCGCACGTTCAAGGGCGTGTGTACGATTGTATCCGAAGTTCTTGAACGGCTCGCTATACACTTCACCAGACTTGCCCGCTGACGTCATAAAATCACGAATAATCGCAATTGTATCGTCTGTACTACCCGTATCGCAAATACAATAGGAATCAATGATGCCGACTACGGACTCCATAAGACGGCGAATAATACGGCTTTCGTTCTTCACAATCATATTAAGACATAGTTTTCCCTTTGTGACCGAATCGGTAGATATAATTTCTAGACATGGCGAGGTCTGTACTTTCTGTAGAAGAGAGGCGAGCGTATCAAAGGAAGCCATTTAGTTAGTAAACGGTTACAATTTTTTAAACCGACACGGATAGGGATGAGTCGTACAGCGACTGTATTGCTAAATAATTTTTTACGTATATACGAAAAACCTATACCATATATACCTCAAACTAGAACATTACGGTTAACGTTATCGCAAGCACCGCCGCAACTAGAGGGTGACCCTACGACAACATCAAGAACATCCTATAATTCGTTTGATCCAAGTCTATATAGTAGTTTCTCTATAGTTACAGGCGCAGGCACGGGTCCTACGGGTCCGTCTGGCAAGGCGGGAAATAGATTTAGTAGTATTACACAAACTCCTGTTCTTATTACGCCGACAATGGGCGGTATTATTATGATGGAGGTTGGACTAAATTTAGCCTACATATATGGTACTCCGGTCTATGTTAGCAGTGCTGAACTATATACAACAAATTTTAAAGGGGTCATTCTTGCCTACGATCCAGACACCGGTTATATAACAATTGGAAATATTACAGCCATCAATGGATCATTCGGAACCGCTGATATATATACAATCAATGCGCAAGTCTTGACCAGTATAGGACCGCAGGGTCCGCAAGGCGGCGCAAATTTTAGCGGTCTTATGGGCGGAAAGGGACCAACGGGTCCAACGGGACCGCAAGTACCATTTAGCGGTGGAAATTCCGCATTTATATCAATGTCTATGTTTCAATATGGATTTGACTGCGGTGACGTTGAGTAAAATATCGTATAGTTTATATAGAATTGAAAGGTAGGGATGCCGTTTGTCCAGTTTCAGCTCAGACGCGGTACTTCTGCGCAATGGGCAATAGACAATACATTGCTAGCAGAGGGTGAATTTGGCTATGAGATAGATACACTTCGTGTTAAATTAGGCGATGGTGTCCGTCTATGGAATGCTTTACCATATTATCTTGGTCAAACGGGTCCCGCTGGTACAGCAACGAATACAGGTGCAACTGGTTTTACAGGACCCACGGGACAAGGTGCTACAGGACCAACGGGTATAACGGGACCCACGGGCGCGATAGGCACAGGACCGACGGGGTTTACGGGTTCAACCGGTAATACCGGTGAGACAGGTAATACAGGACCAACGGGTCAAGGAGCCACGGGACCCACTGGTACAACGGGCACAACGGGTAACACAGGACCGACGGGTCCAACGGGTACACTAGGACCGACAGGTCCAACTGGTATGACAGGAGCGACCGGTCCGATAGGTACAGGACCGACTGGTCCTACTGGAAATACTGGAGATAAGGGTCCTACTGGAAATACTGGAAATACGGGTCCAACTGGTAACATAGGACCTACGGGTCCAACTGGTACTATGGGACCGACGGGTCTTACTGGAAGCACTGGATATACGGGTCCAACAGGTCCTATTGGTACAGGTAATACCGGCAATACCGGTAGTACCGGATCTACAGGAAGTACTGGTAGTATAGGACCAACCGGATTTACAGGTCCGCAGGGCTTACTCGGTGAGAAGGGTTGTACTGGACCGACGGGACGAGGTGCTACGGGTCCGCCAGGTCCGGCGGGTGGTCCGACGGGTCCAACAGGAATTCCAGGTCCGACGGGTCCTGGTGGAGGTGGTGGCGGCGGCACAGGCTATACGGGTCCGACAGGTCCAATAGGAATTCCAGGTCCGACGGGTCCTGGTGGAGGTGGTGGCGGCGGCACAGGCTATACGGGTCCGACAGGTCCGACAGGTCCAATAGGAATTCCAGGTCCGACGGGTCCTGGTGGAGGTGGTGGCGGCGGCACAGGCTATACGGGTGCAACGGGCAGCACGGGTTCAATAGGTCCAACGGGTCCTCAGGGCATACCAGGTACGGCTACAAATACGGGCGCAACTGGTCCGGCTGGTAACGATATATGGTATCAACGATATTTAATAGACCCGCCACCGGCACCGGTGATAGGTACGCCGACCTCGCAATCCACCGAAATCTTTATTCCTTGGACATATCCATCTACGATTAACGTGGGTGTACCGATTGGATATCTACCATTTGTTTCATCCTACTCTGCCATTGTATCAACTCCGCAACTATCTACGTTTGTCGTGAATGGAGGCGGCACGGGTCCACCCAATTATCTAGATGCTATTGGAGGATATTGTAGTACTATACACGTAACCGGTCTTGTTCTTACCAATCAGGCTGCGCTCGCAAATACGTACGGATATGTGAATTTTCCAACATTGGGGAGCACTTATTCGGTCTTTTATTATAATCCTACATTTTCAAATTTCAATGCGCCCGCCACCGGCGCAATTGAGATGTATTACCAAAACCGAAACCAATCAATTAGTTCCTCTACAGTTGTAATCACAGGATTTAGTGTATCAGGTACGCCATCGTATCCTCAAACATTCACCGTCACCGGTTCAAATGTAACCAGTTTATCGGTAAGTTATACTGCGCCGCAATTTGTAGATGTACTCAATCCGACGACCTCGGCGACGATTGCGGTGTATGCCCTCGCCTTTTCGTCCATTTCAACTCTCTATCGTTTTGTTGGAAGTACAACATTTACAGGGGGCACCGTACAAACTTTGAGCCCTGTGCTACCGTATCCGAATACGCCGTACTATAATAATTGGGTACAGAATGGGTTGAATCTGTCGTATACATATCCAGGCAATTTATATCCTGATACGCAGACGGAGGTCTATGTAACGGCATCCAATACGGCGAATCCGGCTTACGGTGAGCAAGCATCAACGGTCGGCACAACAACATATTTATCGCAGATTCCAACGCCAACAAGTTTAACATTTAGCGGGGCGAGTTATTACAATAACGGAATCGTAAAACGCTGTAGTGATAATTTAACGGTCACAAATGTCTTAACGACGTCCAATACACTCACGAGCGATACATACGCCACGCCGATTCATACAGTATTGGACCGTGGGTCGGCAGCAGCCAATATTATGTATTTATCTACTTTTTTGCTGACAAGTGCGTCTGCTACGTCGAATGGACCGCTGGTCGCATTTGGCGGATTTTCACAAGCGGCACCGACAACACCTCAAACCACAAATGGGCTCTCTCTTACGTCAGGAACGACTGATACATATTATGGAAATCCGGCGTATGACCAAGGGTTTTATCTCAAATCGCTAAATACAATCACAATTAATTCAAATGTGATAGGAACGGTTGGATATAGTCCAAATATAAATCGGTTAACAGTTATTGAACAGCAGTTGGATGGAAGTTCTCCGAGCGGCGTGATTACCTCTAATTCGTATCAGTATTATTACGATAATTTGACGACAACACCGGCGGTGACCGCTTTATCGTATACATTGGCAACGTCAAATACACAGGTATCAGGCATTTATGTAATTTATGGAGTTGCCACCGCAACAATTACCGCCACTGCGTCAAACTTAGGCAATTATTTCTATAGCGACCCGCTTGTATCGTATACCCTCACAATTGGAAGTAATAGTTATACAAGTAATACAACGCTGCCATCGCCGACGTCGCAGATTACTGGACCGCTCACCTTTTCAAATACGTCACTCGCATCGGTAAACATAACGACGGATGCTATTTATTCAAACAGCGCAATTGTTACAGCAGTCGCACATAATCCACATGCCAATTCGTCACCCGTAACGTCAACTATACCGGTGATTGCGGACGGTCCATCGTATTCGTTGGTCGCCGCCCCGTCCCCCACTATACCAACCTCTATTCCAACACTGAATACGAGCGGGTCCGTTGCCGGTACACGGTGCTGGTCCGCAGGATCCGCACTTACCAATACAAGCAATTTTAATCCTACTATGGATAATACGCCGACCTATTTACCGGCGTACTCATTTACTACACCTACAACGGTAGGCGCAACACCGACAAATACATACGCATCGGTTCTCTATAATGAAACATGGTCTCTGACCGATTCTGGTACATATAACACGGGAACATACGATGCTACTACGGAATTACAAGTAGCAGACGGTGTATTCATTACACCGAACAGTACATCCAATAGTGTACAAATAGGCTATAAAAACTATCATAATTATTTAATCAATTCGAATGTATCGCCGACAAGTCTCGTGGATTATACCTCAATTGCGGGCACCGGCTACCGCTTTGCCACATTTGTTTGGAAACTAGGAGCGGGAACATACGGTGCGACCGTAACATTTACATTACACAATGTACGAAATATTGTACAAAAGGCGGCAAATCCGGCAGTCGCAGTCACTGCCGCTGGCAACCCTCTGTACATTCTTTACCGACTTGAAGATACTGCGAATATTTATCCGTCTATTGATGGAGGTACCGGTTTATACGCCTTTGATACAGCAACAAAAACGACGATTTGGCTCAATGCGAACGCCAATGATCCTACAAAGGTAGTTGGTACAACAAATTACTATCAGTTGCTGACGAGTAACTATCCTACATCGGCGTACGTTCGTGGTGGATTCGTAGCCACTTCGGTCAGCGGCAATAACTTTTTAATCCAAGCGGCAGTCCCTGCGCCCGTTGTTATAGCAAATACGCTATATCTCTATTGTAGAATTGGACTACCTATGTCCGATGATGCGGATTTTTCATATGTAACAGCCTCGTTCCCGTAATCGGAGCGCATCTCGTTATCTCTGATTTTTTAAAAAACAGGCTGTAAAATAAGATGTCTTCGTTTCCAAGTCAGACATTCTTGAACAGTTTGCTGTACAAGAAGTATCTTGGTGCGCCAGACGCGCGACCAACGCAACCATTTACAGCAGAAGCTCCAGTAGATGCCCGACCTTACGTTACTACCTTACAGGTGTACCAACAGGAGATACCGTCTGTAGCCCCTGGTAGTGCGGGTGCCCCGTTAGCACTGGATTCACACGACCCTTCGTATCCTACTGCCTATGCTTTGAGCAAGCAGTGGAATTCGGAGTATCCGTGGGTTGTTTTATATACAGCGGCTATTCTGAGCAGTACAAATTTAAATGCGGGCATCGGTTTCTGGTCGTTACAGGCGGACCAGACGGGCAGTGGATTGAACAACTTGCTAACAAATCAAATCCCTTACAATTACGATCCTGTAGGAAGTTATAACATTCGTATCACGGTGACGGGTTCTTTAAATATTCCAAATCTTCAGCCAACGGATGCGACGTACCCGTGGAATTTGGATCAGGATGCGGGTGTGCTGACCTTTTATTTGAATCCGATACCGGCGGGCGCAACGGTGACAATTAACTTTTGGCGCTATGAGGGTATTTTTGGACCTGGTGGTGGCGGCGGTGGTACAGGTTACACAGGTTATACTGGTTATACCGGTTCTACGGGTTCTACGGGTACTACGGGTGCCACGGGTCCCACAGGAACCACAGGCAGCACGGGACCCACAGGTCCCACAGGAACCACAGGCAGCACGGGTAGCACGGGCAGCACGGGTAGCACGGGCAGCACGGGTCCCACGGGAAACACTGGCAGCACGGGAAACACGGGTAGCACGGGAAACACAGGTAGCACGGGCAGCACGGGAAACACAGGCAGCACTGGACCTACGGGCAGCACGGGTCCCACAGGAACCACAGGTAGCACGGGCAGCACGGGAAACACA
>Ga0007859_1000096_pt1 | contig 22960 bp, 31 predicted proteins | sample CryBogCBH27Jul07_FD_71222 | JGI IMG/M metagenome (GOLD analysis project Ga0007859, IMG submission 71222) | Freshwater microbial communities from Crystal Bog, Wisconsin, USA - CBH27Jul07 | ecosystem: Environmental > Aquatic > Freshwater > Lake | place: Crystal Bog, Wisconsin, USA | collected...
CGCTGACAATATCCGTAAGGCTATGGGGCAGATGTATGACGCCCAAAAGATAACTTCTGACTTCTTTGAGACTCATCCTGCTGGCGGTCAGACAACCCCGACAGAAACCCGCTCATGGGCGCGCACTCATATTCGCCCCGACCATAAGCCACTCCTTAACGCCTTGCGCTTTCTCTATGCTGACGCGTGGGTATTAGGCGAAAAGAACGCGCTTGCTCAATATGGTTATGCTGTTGGTTTTAAGAAAGCAGACGCGCCTAACCCGAAAGATATTGCTCAGGCGATGGCAATTGACTGGAAAGAATGGGAGGCTGGCAACGCTGCTGCTGCCGCACTCCTTAGCCCACCAAGCGGATTACAAAGTATCTTAGATTCGCGCATGACAACTATTTCTTCTATTGACCAGACTTCCTACGACCGTCTTGGCACTAAGTTGGCTGACGCGCTCAACCAAGGGTTATCTAAAGAAGATACTGCCTCGCTTATCTCAGATGTCATTACCGACCCCGCTCGCGCCAATATGATTGCCGTCACCGAGTCAGCCCGCGCTACCTGCGTTGCCAGCCGCGATATGTATGAGTCGTTTGGTGTTGAGTATGTGGAATGGTTAGTGGCAGAAGGTTGCGAGGATTGCCAGCAGAATAGAGACGCGGGTCCGATACCGATTGACGCTACTTTCCCAAGCGGAGATTCTGAGCCACCTGCTCACCCAAACTGTATGTGCGACCTTGCCCCTTATGTCGTAGACACTCAAAATACAGGCGGTGGTGACGCGCTAGACGCTTCCTTTACCCCAATAGATGATGGTGGGGATAGCGGTGACTCTGGTGCTGCTGCCAACTTGCCAACTTCTTACGATGTGGCAGTTGCTTTAGACAAGTATGGTGACCTAAAGCCAGTAACAAATGTCAAAGATTTAACTGATTTGCAACTTTACCAAGCCCAGAAAGGCTTTAATAAAGAGGAAGGCAATACTGTGCTAACAAAAGATGAGATAGAAGCACTTAGAAAATATAAAGGTGACGGTTATATCTCTATCAACCAAGTTTTGCGTGGCAATTATGACGCAGGAATAAAACCGCCAGATGAAGTTAGAGAAGATAAAGCACTAGCCCGTGAGCGTACTAAGTTTATAGATAGCGCTATGGAAAAAGCACCTGCTTTGCCAGAGGATGTCGTTACTTATAGAGGCATACCAAGAGGTACAGTAAATAGATTAAATCTAAGAGAGATGACTCCTGGAACTATTTGGCATGATGAAGGCTTCAGTTCTACTGCTCTTACTGAATCTAACACTTTATGGTTTAGTGGCAGTAGTGTTATAGATGGAGTAGAAACACAGAGAGAAGGCAGTATGGTGGTAGAAGTAGTTAATCCTAAAGGTACAAAAGGCATTATGCTTGATGGACTAATGCAACCGCTTCAAAACCTTGAGGCTGGTGGCGGTGAAAGAGAATGGTTACTCCCACGCGGAACCCGTTTCCAAGTGCTATCTAATGACGGAAAAAGAATGAGAGTGTTGGTGATTAAAAAATGAGCAGTAGATTTTTAATGGATTCAGCAAGCATAGTAGTTGATTATGTTCCGCCAGTTAAGAAGTCAGTTACTTCCATTCTCAATAAGATGGGCGTTCCTGGACCTTTGGAAATGGCTCGCGCCTTCTCGCGCCTAGAAATCCTGCCCAACCCGACACCCCAAGACGACCAGAGTGGTGAAACAGAGAAGCACGTTGAGTCACCTTGGCAGAATGTCCCGAAACCCACTATTGACCCCAACGCTTGGGATAAGGCAGAAATTGCTCTTGTCCATTTCCAAGACCTAAAGGCGACTAATACCTACTGCAACCGCAAGAATGTGAAAGAGCATATTGAGAGCATGGGTGAAGCCATTACCCGTTACAGGTCATTTGCTTTGGTGGCAGAGATAGATGGTCAGGCGGTTATTATTGACGGACACCACCGACTCTTTGCTATGTGGCTGCTAGGATATGATAACGCCCCTGTCTGGTACATAAAAGTAGGAGAATAAAAATGCCTTTAGTTCATACTAATAACACCGTAGGCACTACGGGTCAAGTCGTTTACTCCGTACCCACAGGCAACCGACAAAATGTTCCTGTTTATGTAGACAACCTCGACACCGCACCTATTTGGATTGGTGACGCTGGTATTACAACTTCTGGTGCAACTCAAGGCATTAAGATTGCCTCTGGCGGAAGCCGTCAACTTTGGCTTAATGCTGGTGACCAGATTTATGCAGTTTCAGCAGCAGGTACGGGTGCAGGTTTAGTAATAGTTACCGCTTCGGTCTAAGGAGAAACAATGGATTTCACAACTTCGTATGCTGCAATTATTAAGCAGGAAAAGCAAGATGACGGCACAATGCTTGTCTATGGCAAGGCAACAGATGACTCTATTGACTCCGACAACCAAATTTGTGACGCTGGTTGGTTAGAAAAGGCTATGCCAGAATGGTTTAAGACTGGCGGCAATATCCGTGAGCAGCACTCAAATATCGCTGCTGGTGTTGCAAAAGAATTGGATTCCAAAGCAGACGGTCACTACATCTCCGCTTTGGTCGTTGACCCGACATCAGTCAAGAAGGTAGAAGCAGGCGTTCTCAAAGGCTTCTCTATCGGTATCCGCGCACCTCGCGTTGTCCGTGACAACAAGGCTGCTAACGGTCGCATTATTGACGGTCAAATCGTAGAAGTATCGTTGGTAGACCGTCCTGCCAACCCTAACGCAAAACTCATGCTGGCAAAGTCAGATGGGGGAGAGGTTGTGCAAGTGGAAGAAATGATTGAGCAAGAAAAGACAAGCGTTGCTGCAACTATTAAGGCGCTCGCTGGCGACTTGTCTAAATATGATGAGGCTGCTTACAACCAAGCAGTATCGGCTATCGCAACTCTCATCTCAACTGAAGCGCAAGAAATGGCGACTGAAGGTTCTGACGAGCGCGATGACATCGAAACTTTGCTTGACGCTCTCAAGCACTTATTTCGCTTCTATAAGGGCGAAGTCATGGAAGGCGAAGTTGCTGGCATGATGCCAACTGACGCTATTGCTGACGCGGTAAATGACGCACTTGGTCTTGCTGCTGAACCAGAGACAGTTAAGGGTGACGATTGCGATTGCGAAGGTTGCGCTTCTTGCGCTGCTCAAGGCGGTTGCGACAACTCTCCATGCTCTAAGTGCATGGGTGCTAAGTCAGCCGAAGCCGAAACAACAGACAAGTGCCTTGAGTGCGGTTGCCATGTGCCAGCCGACTCTCATGGTCGCACCGATGTCACAACTGCTGAAATGGTAACCCCAGATTCAGCCCCTAAGTCTTCTGAGCCATCCTCAGATGTAAGCCTTCCCAACTTCGACCTTGAAGCCGTAGTTGAGAAAGCCGTAAAGAGTGCAAAAGAATCAGTCCTAGAAGAAATCGCACTTCTGAAATCCGAAAAAGAGTCGGTAGAGCAGAAGGTTATCTCATTAGAAACTGAACTAGCAGCGGCAGAGGCTAAAGCAGTATCAGGTGGACCTAAGCGCACAGGAAAAGCAATGCGTTCTAACTCAGAGTTGGAAACTCTTGCTAACCAGTATCGTGCGAAGGCTGCCGTAACAACCGACCCAATTCTTGCCAAAGGCTATGCCGAGTTAGCAGAAGATTTTGCTATCAAGGCTGCTAAAGGCGAATAACCCTCTTTACGAAAGGAAACAAGATGGCGCAAATGCCTCGCGCAACTGACCTCTTTGGCGATGTTGATTCAGCCAAGAAGTCAGCAAAGGCGATGGATTCCTACCTTGGAGAACTTAGCAAGTCGTTCTCTAACCCATCAACCGTTCCAGGTCAGGCTCCTGCCGTTGACCCAGTATCGGCTTTGGAATCACTCGCAGTAAACAAGTCCCTCGCACCAGAAGCACTTGGTGCTCTTAACCAAGCCATTTCCGTACAACGTCAAGCAACTGCTGACATTGTTAAGGATTTGACTCTCACAACCCCACTTTCAACTTCTTTCGCAGCCTTCGACCTCGAAGCACCCGCTAAGTTGCTCACACCACGCCCAACGCCTCTCCGTAACAAGATTGTGCGTAAGAAGGGTGTCGGTACTTCACACCGCGTAAAGCGCATCACAGGTTACACAGGTACAGGAACTGGTGGACAAGGAAATATCTTCCCTGGAATCACCGAAACTTCATACACCGCTTTTGGTCAAATCAACTACGAGCGTGGTCCAAAGATTTCCTACACCGCAGACGACCTAGTTTTGCCTTACAACTCATACTCACTCTCTGATAGCGTTTCATTTGACGCTAACTTCTCAGGTTTGGGATACCAAGACCTTCGTCAGTTGTCATCTACCTCTACCCTCTACGCAACTATGTTGATGGAAGAGCGCATGATGCTCATGTCACGCGGAACTGCTAGCGGATACTCAGGCGCACTTGCTGCCCCAACAGTCACTCTCGCTGCTGCTAACGCCGCTGGTTCACAGGTCGGTCTCGCCGCCTCAACAACCTTCTATGTCTATGTAACTTCTGACGCTGGTTCATTCGGTGAGTCTGTCCTTTCGACAGTAGCCTCACAAGCAACCTCATCAGGTTCACAAGTCATTACCATTACCGCTAGTGCAGTAACAGGCGCTCTTGGTTACAAGGTCTATGTCGGTACAACTACTGGTGCTTCTAATGCTCACTTCGTAGGTCGCTTTACTGGCACAACTGCAACTCTCCAAGGTGCTGCTTCTACCAACACACTTGGTAACAACCTTGTCTTTAACACCACAGGAACACTCGCAAGCACAATTTCTGCTGATACCTCTGCTTTCGCAACAGGTTATGACGGAATCTTGCCTACCGTTCTCGGTGCTAACTCAGGTTACAACAACGCAATCAACACAACTTTCAGCACCAGCAACCCTGGTGTCGAGTTCCAGAATGTGTTCGCAAGCCTCTACAACTCGGTTAAGGCTGACCCAGATGAGATTCTTCTCAATGGCGCAGACCGCAAGCAGTTGTCAGACGCTATCAAGAACGGCTCAACTGCTAACTACCGTATCAACCTTGCTCAGACTGATACTGGTGACTATGTTGGTGGCGCAACTATCGGTGCGTTGCACAACGAAATCACAGGTAAGTTGGTCAACTTGACCGTCCACCCATGGTTGCCACAGGGCGTTGCTCCTGTCTTGTCCTACACCTTGCCAATTCCTGACACAGAGGTTTCTGATGTTTGGGCGGCAATTAACGTTCAGGATTACATGGGTATCCAATGGCCTGTAACTCAGTTCGCATACGAGTTCAGCACCTACTATCGTGGAACATTCTTCTGCTACGCACCTGCTTGGAACGGTGCAGTATCAGGTATCGTTTCTGCGTAATCGGTAACTAATTGAGGGGGGGAGTCTTTATGGCTCTCTCCCTCTTTTACTAGGGGGGAAAGATGGCACGATTAGTAGCACCAGATAAAGGCGTAAGAGAAGTTGGTATGACAACCAACTCCAGCAAGACTCTTTACAAGCCTGACCGAGGCGGAATCTATAATGTAGAGAACGCTCGTCACGCGGCACAGATGAAGGCAGAAGGTTTCTTTGAGGCGTCACTCATGGGTCCGACAACTGATAACTCAGTTGGATTCTTATGTAGTGAATGTGGATTTAATGGGTGGTTTAGAAAGTGTGGTCGTTGCGGTCACGAAAGCAGCGCACTACCAAGAGACGGGGAATAAATGGCAACAGGAGTCAGCAGTATTACTCACCAATTCAGTACCCCATACCTGACTCTTGCTGAGTTTAAGAACGCCCCAACGGGCATAGATATAGACAACTTAGTTGTCGGCGGAAATGCAGCAGCCCAAGACGCAGAACTATCTAATGTCATCTCTCGCGCTTCTTCTTGGATAGACACTTTCTGCAACCAAGTTCTAGCAGCGACAACCGAGACAGAAAGCCAGCGCACCCGCATTAAGGCTGACGGCACTATCGTTCTTCATCCCCGCTATAACCCTGTCGTTGCTCTTACTGCTTTCTCGTATGGAGATGTCATTAACCAGATGGTGACAGTTTCCGACCCTTCGGTGGCATGGATAGAAGACCACCAAATCATCGTTCCTTACGCAAGCCTCTCCACCACCTACTCATCTCAAGGTCCACTCCAATTCGGTTTCCCTATGACTGCTGGTGTCCAAACATTCGTTAAATACACTTATGTCAATGGTTACGCGAATACTTTAATAGCGAGCGCCACCGCGAGCGCCACTTCACTCACCGTCCAAGACGCAACGGGAATCTACGCAGGTCAAATGCTCAAGATTTATGACGGTGCTAACTCAGAAAATGTCACCGTTGCTTCGACTTATACCTTTGGTTCGACAACCGTCCCACTTACAAGCGCACTTGCTTACACTCACTCTGCTGGTATTGCTATTTCCGCTCTACCACCTGCCGTCAAGCAAGCAGCCGTTCTTGCAACAACTGCTTTTCTTAAAGTTCGCGGTGATAACTCTTTGACCATGATGGTTTCTAGTCATCCAAGCGAGAGTGTCGCTGGCGGTCAGCATATTGGCGAGGATTTGGCTATCGCGCAAGAACTTCTCTTGCCTTACCGAAGGATTAGATAGTGACTCGTTCCGTAGTCAGAAGTGCCGTTGCCTCTTGGATTTCGCAAGCCAGTATCACGGGATTAAACCAAGTCTTAACGACTTTTCCCAAGCGCATTAACTTCCAAGTCAATAGCCAACCTGGACAACTATCTCGCGCTGCTGGTGTCGTCTTTATTTCTGGTGAGCGTGAAAACCGTATTGCCGTTGGCGGTGCGTCTAATGGTTGGAAAAGAACTGATTACGATGTGGATTTCCAAGTCTTTCACCATTCGTTAGAACCTGACGCAGTAGACGCTATGACATCTTTCGATACCCTGATAGAAGCAATTAAGACCCAACTTCGCGCTGGCGGACATACGCTAGGATACGCAGATAACACCATCATTTGGGAAGCGGCAGAACCGTCTATAAGCGTTACCTATGGCGAACCCGCAACCGTAAACGGCGGTGCAACGGAAACGTGGGCAAGTGTAAGATTTACCGTAACCCAGATGATACAAGCATAAGGAGAACCCGTGAGCAAGTTCCAATACAACGGAGAAGATGAGCGCGTATTTCCAACGCTCGGAATCACCGTAAAACAGGGTGACAGTTTTGATGCCCCAGATGATTTTTCTGCTTTCGGGGTATCCTCTGCTACCGCAAAGAAGTCTGCCGCACCAGCGGTTGATACCACTCCGTCAGCCCCGTCTGACTCAACCGCAAGTGAGGTGAAGTAATGTCCGTACAAAATACACACCGTAGTTACCTCGGTATTGCTAAGGAAACTACAAAGGGAACACCAGTTGCTCCAACTGACTTCATCCCTGTCTTGGCGTCTAAGTTAAAGCCAGTTGATATTTATATGCCTTTGTTTGACGAAGGTTTGCGTGGTTCGCTCGTCAAGAACTACAACTATGTCCAAGGTCGCGGATATTCGACCTTTGACTGGGGTGGACCTGTCTTTCCTGACACTATTGGCTACACCCTTGCTGGCTTGCTTGGCGATGTCGCAACTACTGGTGCATCTGCTCCATACACTCACGTTATTGCTCTCAAGAACGCAAGTGCTACTGGTGCTGACGCTCAGCCAACTGCTTTTACTCTGACAGATTTCTATGCTGCTCAGGTACGCGCGTATGCGGGTGTCCAAGTCCATGACTTCTCACTTAAGTTCACCGCAGAAGGTCTTTTGGATTATGACGCAAAGGGAACAGGCTGGAACTCAGCAACCGCCTCAACTCCAACTCCTTCATTCTCAACCGTCACACCAATCCAGACATGGCAAGCAACTGTCACTATTGCGGGTACTCAGGTATCTAACGCGGTAGACGGCAATATAGACATGAAGCGCACCGTCACTCCTGTCTTTGGTATTGCTGCTACTCAGAACCCATATCAAATCTTCCTTGGCGCTCTAGAAGTGACTGGCAAGATTTCATTCGTTATGGAAAATGACGCACAACTCACCAACTTCCTCACTAACACACAACCGTCAGTTAATATCAACTGGTCATACGGTACTGGTGCAACCGCCGTCCAACTCATGGCAAATATCACCAAGGGCGCATACACCGCAGCAGTTATCGAGCGCAGTAAGGATTTCGTACAAGTGACGATTGACCTTAACGCACTCGGCAACACAACTGACGCGGGTGCTTCTTCGGGATACTCCCCTATCAAGTGGACACTCAAGAACGCTAAGACTTCTGGCACATACCAGTAAGTTTTAGTCCCGTAGTAGTAGGGGCGTTGAGGTGTGGCAGTCGCCTTCCCTGCCCTGCCGCCCCTACTACCTTTTTAGTCGGAAGGCAACGAAGGAAGGAATATAAATGGCAACTAGCAAAATCACACTACCTTCGGGTGCGGAAGTAACTCTCCGTGACCCTAAGACACTTCGCGTCAAAGACCGTAAAAAGGTTTTCCGTAATGCCGCGAAAGAAGAAGGCGTACTCCAAGCCATGTCTTTAGTTGATGGCATTATCGCTATCATCGTAGAAGATTGGACTTTGGATTTAATTATCCCGTCAGTAAGAATCGAATCTATTGACGAAATGGAAATGGCTGACTATGACGCGTTGGCTGCCGAAGCCACCAAAGCACAGAGCGCCCTCTTTCCTGCTTTATCGGAAACCGCAGAGAGCAAGGCTGACCCAGAAAGCCCTTTCGACAACTCCAACGCCTAAAGTGGGTGTTGGAAGGGAACGAAAAGAGATATGAACTCACTCATCCAGACGAAGAATGGTTCTACTTCCTGTGTGCCGACAGGTTTGGTTGGACGCCTAGCGTTGTGGATGAGCAACCTGCGTATCTCATGGATTGGCTTCTTTCCATCGCGGTTCTTACTGAGCAGGTAAAAAGTGATAAATACGAATCTAACTCTCGTAAGACAGAGCGTCACTAAGGCTGCTACTTCCTTTGACCAAGGGGCGGCAGCAGCCCGTGACGAGATGATGATGACTCTTATCCAACTCACCAAAGAAGAAATCAAAGGTGAGCGCGCTTACACGACAAGCGGAAAGACGCGTTACTATGAAACGGCAACTGACGGTGAGCCACCACAAAATAGAACAGGTACTTTGCGCCGTAGTATTCATGGTCAGAAAACCGATAAAGGATTTGGCACTTACTCTGCAATAATAGGTCCTGGAGTCGTCTACGGTCGTGCGCTAGAATTAGGCGGAGAGTATGCGCCTGCTAACTGGGGTGGTAAGCGCTTCCCTTATATGTCACCAGCATTTAAGAAATTCCAGATAGTTGCCCCTACTATTGTCCGTAAACATATTGGAAAGGGGTAAAAGTGGCAGAGTTTTTTGACCCCGCGGTATTTACGGTTACTGCCAATGTTACCCAAGCGATTGCTTCTTTTAAGGAAGTAGATAGCCAACTAGGAGTAATGCAAGCCAAAGCGGAGCAGGCTGGCGGCAGCATTTCTTCTCTCGAAAAATCATCTTTAATTGCTAAAGCCGCTCTAATTGGCTTGGCAACTGCCGCAGTTGGCTTTGGTAAGTTTGCTATTGACTCAGCCACCCAAACCCAAACGGCTTTCGCTCGCCTTGACACCGCTCTTAAAAATGCTGGCGCTGGTGGCGCTGCTGCTAGTAAACAAATGCAAGACCTTGCCGAAAATAGCACCAACTTAGGTTTTAAAGTTACTGATACTGCCAACGCTCTTGGCACTTTAGTTACCGCAACTCATAACACCCATGACGCGCAGCAACTTCTCAACCTTTCTATGAATGTGGCTCGCCAGCAGCATATTTCCCTTGCTGACGCAGCCACTCAGTTAGCAAGCGCTACGCAGGGCAGATTAGGCGCTGCTTTCCGTCAGGCAGGTATTGTTCTCGATACTACTTTGCCTAAGCAGCAAGCCATTAACAAAGCCTTTGACGAATTAGCACAAAAGACTTCTGGACAGAACGCTGCTTATCTCCAAACCTTTGCAGGTCAGATGTCGGTACTTGGGGCTAACGCCGAAAAGATGGCAGCAAAAGTTGGTGATGTTCTTATCCCCATTATTCAGGATGTTATCGGTTTCTTTAAGACTTTTGGTAATGAAATTCTTATAGTCGGCGGAACTATCTTGACCGCTATGGCTGCTTTTAAAGCGTATGAAATTGCCATGAACGCATTTAAGGCAGTTCAGATTATCTATATCGCCGTTACCTCTGGCATGGCTGCTGCTCAAACCGCTCTTACTTTTGCAACCGAAGGCGGAGAGGCTGCTACTAAATCTATGGCAGTAGCGCAGGCGGCTCTTAATGCTGTTATGAACGCTAACCCTGTCATGCTTATTGTGACGGGAATTGGATTACTTGCTGCTGCCTTTATCGTTGCGTGGAACCACTCAGAAGAATTCCGCAAGATTATGATAGATGTGGGCAAGGCTGGTATCGAAGCCGTTGGTTGGCTTATTGGAATCGTTGGCGATTTGGTCGTAGCGTGGATGAAGGTCGTTACGGGTCCAATGAAGTTAATGCTCGAAGGCTTGTCTCATCTGCCTGTCGTAGGCGGAGCGGCTAAGGCGGCTCTTAAAGATATTGGTTCGGCTACTAATGATGTCAGCAGTTTCTTTAATGGCGCCAAAAAAACAGTAGATAGTTATTCATCATCTCTTGACTCTCTCGCCAATAAGAAAATCACTATTCCAGGTTTAGGTGGAAGTGGCTCTGATAGTGGCACTCTTACTAACGATAGTGTCTATAACCTCGACAATTACTCGGGCGCTAATACTGGTGCCGCTAAGGCTGCTGCTGCCGCAACTAAGCGGGCTGACGCCATTAAGAAAGCCAACGACCAGATTATCTCTCTCCAAGACCAGATGAACAAAGACCTTGCCGACCGCCAGAGCCAGATGGAAACGGCTATGGCAGACAAGAATACGCGTGACCTTGACGCGCAAACTAAGTTCCAGCAATCTTCTGCCGACATCCAAGCCGCGTTTTTAGACGCCAAGCAAAAAGCGCAGGAAACTTACGACACCACCGTTGCCGACTTACAGAAGAAAGCAGCCGACCAAGCGCTTGCTTTAGAGCAGCAAGCAGCAGACAAGCGCAACCAGATTATCCAGCAATCTATTGGAGTGCTGACAACCGCATGGGCTAATGCCACCGCAACTGACGCAGGTAAGTTATTTGCTTCTGGCGACCAGACGGCTACTGGACTTCTTACAAGTCTCCAAAACCAATTAACTTCTATTAACAAGTTACAATCTGACGCAGGGGCGCTCGCGTCTGCTGGTTACTCTCAGGAATTTATTAAGAATGTCGTAGACCAAGGTCCGCAAATGGGCGATGCTATGTCGCAAGCAATCTTGGCAGCAACCCCAGATACTCAGAACCAGATTAAGCAACTTTATAGCCAAATCCAAAACACTTCTGCTACTGGTTTAGACGCACTTGCTCAGCAAATGAATGACGGCACCAACTTTGCTACTCAGCAAATGGCTGCGGCTTACGCCCAAGTTACCGTAGACTTAAATACTTCTCTTGCTGCCAATAACACCGCTTTATCTGACGGAATTGCTCAAGCCCAAGACGCTCTCAACAAAGCCATGACTGCCGCCCAAGACGCGCAAACTTTGGCTATGCAAAAGGCTCACCAAACTCTTACTGACGCGCTTAACTCATCCCAGCAGCAATACGACAAGCAAATCCAAAGCATCTCAGATAGCACTATGTCTAAGTTAGACGCTCTCCAGACCAAGATAGCAGCAACCGCACAGGCGATTACTACTCTCGGTGGCACTCCTGTCGTTGGTAGTTATACCCCTTACGCTGCCGACCAAGCAGCCTCGCTTAACTATGGACCTAGCACTTCTGTCACCATGCCAGCCCAGACCGCTAATGCCAATCCTTTGCTACCTAATAACGCACCAGCGGGTTCGGGAGCAACTACTAATGTAACTATCTATGGTTACAATCTCACAGACCCCGTAGCAACTGGTCAGCAAGTTATTGCTCAAATTAGCAACGGCACAACTCAAGGTGTTAGCCCTGCTACCGCTATAGGCGTTGCCGCCAAACTAGCAGCGATGGGTATGTAATGGCTACCGTATCTTCACTCCAATACTATTCCTTCGCTTTTAACGGATTTATCTTTGGTGGTACTGGCTCGCCTTACCAAGTAACCAAAGTAGACGGCTTAGAAGCGTTGCCTAATATCCGTAACCAAGATGACTCACGCGGTTATGCCGATGGTATGTTTTCGGGTAACGATTTCCTCTCAGGTCGCACTATCACTATTTCAATTCTTACCTTGCCCGGCAACGGTAATACTGCTCATAAAAACTTCGACCTTCTCCAAGGTGCCTTATTGCCTCAGCGCTCAGGAACTACTCCGCTCCAATTCCAGCTTTCTGCTGCTGGCGGACTCCAGCGCGTTAATGGGCGTGTGCGTGGAAATATCACAACCGTAGACCCTGAATACACTTACGGCTACATTAAATCGGTTTACACATTTTTCTGCCCTGACCCTCGCTATTATGACGACACTCTCCAGTCGGCTACCCTCGCCGTTGGTAACCCTCTTGGTCGCCAATATAACCGTACTTACAACCTTTCTTATGGTGGTGGTTCTTCCACTCTTACGACAACCGTTACTAACGCAGGTTGGGCTACGACTTACCCCATCATTACTCTTAACGGACCCATCACCAACCCAACCCTTGGTAACTCAACGCAAAGTGCCTACATAACTATCTCTGGCACTTATGCCAATACCGATACCCTTATCATTGACCTTGACCAAAAACTTGTTACTCTTAACGGTAACCCCGCTCGTAACCTTATTAGTGGCGGTTCTAACTGGTTCTCTGCCCCTCCGGGTAATAACTCATTCTTCCTAGCGGGAACAGGTACACTTATCGGCACTACGGCGGCGACAATTACTTGGCGCAACGCGTATATCTAAGGAGATGAAATGGCTTTAAGAACCCCACCAAGCTGGCTCCAAAACGGTAGTCACCCCGCAGAAAATGACCGCCTTACCATGCAGTCAATTTGGAAAACTAGCGGAATCATAAACTCGACCGACTTAGCGGTTACCCAGAACTCTCCTGCTGGTATGTCCGTTCTCGTAGCCTCGGGTTGGGCGGCTATTCTCGGTACGACTCAATCTAATATGGGCGTATATATGGCGTATAACGACGCTACTACGACCCTAACGGTAAGTACCGCTAACCCTTCTAACCCTCGTATAGATATCGTCGTGGTAACCGTTAATGACGCTTACTACACAGGTTCACTTAATAACGTTGCTTTTCAAGTAATCGCAGGAACTCCCGCTTCCTCTCCCGTAGCTCCTTCGACCCCTGCTAACTCTATTCTCCTTGCGACTATTGCTGTTGGAGCTGCCGTAACTTCGATTACCAACTCAAATATCACCGACAATCGCGTCAAGACCACAACCAACATTAACCCCGCAGTTAATGCCCCTGTAACTGGATTACTAGAAACTGCTTATATCGCAGGTTCAGCTATTGCCAGCTCTCAGAATATAGATATCGTAACTTCGACTTCATGGTGGTTCACAACTGCTGCTACAGCTAACTTTGCTCTTAACTTCCGAGGTAATTCATCTACTACTCTTAACTCCATTCTTCTCACAGGGCAGACAGTTACCGTAGTAGTCGCCAATACCAACGGCTCAACTGCCTACTATCCAAATGCTTTTACTATTGACGGCTCATCAGTTAGCCCTAAGTGGCAAGGCGGAACGGCTCCTAGTACCGGAGACGCTTCGGCTATTGACGCCTATGTATTTACTATCCTAAAGACCGCTTCGGCTACTTATACCGTTCTTGCCTCAGCGACTAAATTCGCGTAAGGTCTAGCTTATGTCTCCGTTAATTACTACTAAAGCGAGCGCCTCGGCGCAGGGATATGGGTTATTTTCCGCTTCTGCCGTAGCAAGCAACTTTTATTCGATTGCCACAGTAACCCCTAGCGGAACTGGGTCATTTAGTTTTTCTTCTATCCCAAGCACTTGGACTCATTTGCAACTTCGTGTCATTAGTCGTGATACTCGTTCCGCAGCAACAAATGGTTATATATTTCAATTCAATGGTGATGGTTCTGCTAGTTATACTTATCATGATATTTATGGCAACGGATCATCAATCAGCGTTGACTATGGTGCCAATCAAACCTTTGGAAATGCTGGTTATAGCGTTTCCGCTAGTACATTTTCACAGGTTTTTGCTGTTGGGATTTATGATTTTGTTGATTACTCAAATACAAACAAATATAAAGTTTATAAACAATTAGGTGGATTTGATTTGAATGGTTCAGGAACATTAGTTTTTGGGTCGGTTTTATGGATGAATACAAACGCAATCAATCAAATTACTATTCTTCCCGGAGCTTCGGCAAATTTTGTTTCTGGAACTTCTTTCGCATTATATGGGGTGAAATAAATGACTGCTGGCGCAACTTATACTCCAATCCAATCCGTTACTCTCACAACGGCTGTTGCTACTGTAACTTTTGGTAGCGGTGGAACTTTGCCTCAAACTTATACTGATTTAGTTTTAGTTTGCAATCCTAAAGGTTCGGCTGGCGGGAACGGAATCATTTTCAATTTGAATGGAGATTTTGGTTCAAATTACTCGGATACAATTTTGAGAGCAGATGGTTCAACCGCTTCATCAGCGCGGCAATCAAACAATAGTTGTGGAAATATATCCAATCTTTCAGGATTGCCAACCGCAAGTTTTGGAACATACGAAACACATTTTATGAATTATTTCAATACTTCTACATTCAAAAATGTTTTTTCTCGCGGTAGTAACGCCGACAGTGGTGGCGGAGTTGATATTATTGGTAATTTATGGCGATCAACTTCAGCAATTACTTCAATTTTAGTTTCTACAACTGGTGGAAATTTTACAATTGGTTCTCAATTTACTCTTTACGGAATTGCGGCGGCATAACCATGACCTCATTACCCACTTATACTTTGATTCAATCGGCTACTTTGACCACTTCGGCCGCCACCATCACCTTAGGCAGCGGTGGAACTATTCCTCAGACCTATGCGGATTTGAAATTAGTTGCAAGCGTTAGAGAAACATCGGCGCAAATTGATCCAACCGCTTACATATCTTTCAACGGTTCTAGTACTAATTTTTCATATAAATGGTTATATGGTGCTGGAAGTGGTGGATATGGTTCCGCTGGTGGTTCATCAAATCAACTTTGGGATGACAATGGTTCAAGCGCTACTTCAAACACTTTTGGTTTTGCTGTTTTTTATATTCCGAATTATACAAATTCAAATTATAAAAGTTTTTCTTTTGAAACAATTCAAGAAAATAATGGTAATTATGGTTCACAAATTCTTGGGGCTGGATTATGGAGTACCAGCAGCGCAATAACTTCAATTACTCTAAGTCCAGCATCCGGAAATTTTGTAACATATTCCAATTTTTATCTGTACGGTATCAAGAATTCCTAACCTATCAAGGGAGCAATCATGACAACTGACACACCTATGGCCGTTGAGGTCAACTGCGAGACTGGCGAAGTTACCAGCCGCCCGCTGACCGCCGAAGAAATCGCCGAGCGCGAAGCCGCCGCCGCACAATATGAGGCGAACGCTAAGGCTAAGGCTGACGCTGACGCGGCTATTGCTAAAGCTAAGGCTTCGGCTCAGGCTAAGCTAACGGCTCTCGGTCTAACGGCTGATGAGGTCGCTGCTCTAGTAGGATAAAGGTATGGCTACTTCCTACCGTTATCTTTTTGCTGACTTAGCAACTAACGCGATTCTTGCTGAACTGCCGCTTACTGGTGTTAATTTCACGCAGCAGTTAAATACGGCTGGAACTTTTACGGGTCAGCTTTTACTTTCTGGAGTTAATGCCGCGAGCCTTAATGTCCTTAATGCAACCCTGCCGAATAAATGCGTTATCTATGTAGACAGAAACGGGCAACTTATTTGGGGCGGGGTTATCAGTTCCCGTGAATACAATTCTCAAAGTCAGCTACTTAAACTAACTGCCCGTGAGTTTCTTTCGTATTTTGAAAGCCGCATTATTTCTCAAACTGTCTCTTTTACTGCCGTAGACCAACTCCAAATTGCTCAGCAACTTATTAGCAACGCGATGGGCGTACCGTATGGAAATATCGGATTGCTCTATAACCAAGACGCAGGTTCTACTAACGTTTCTGGTGTAACGGTTACGCGCACTTACTATAACTATGAAATGAAAACTGTCCTTTCTGCTATCCAAGATTTAGCTAAGCAAACACAAGGATTTGATTTTGAGATTTCTGTCTACTATGACGGTTCGGGTACTCCTGCTCGTTCTTTCAACACTTATTTCCCAAAGTCAGGAGATACCTACTCCAGCACTTCCACGACCATTCCAGTTTTCGAACTAGGCGGCAACATATCTGTCTACGATTATGCTGAAGATGGGTCTAAGACGGCAAACACCATTTACGCGACAGGAGCAGGTTCTAACGAAAGTGAACTTATTGCTACGGCAACGGATAGCACCAAATTTGCTGCTGGTTGGGCGTTACTAGAAACTACTACTAGCTACTCAGATGTCACCGACACCACACTTCTTTCTGGATTGGCGACAAGTCAAGTAAATGCCGTTTCTTACCCGCCGATTACTCTTAAAATTTCTGCTCCGCCATATCTTGACCCCGTATTTGGAAGTTATGAACTAGCAGATGAGGCGCGGATTCGTATTCAAGACCCGTTTTTTCCTAACGGGTATGACGCAATTTTTCGTATTATTGGTCTAACGGTTACGCCCGGCGAGAATGGACCCGAGCAAATCACTCTCACCCTAACGACAGGAACTTACTGATGGGATACTTAAACTTAGCCCCCGACCTTAAAGTTGTTTTTGACGATATAAAGTTGCGCCTTCGCAAGTTAGAAAATTCGCATCGCTTTACTGCTCCTGTCGTTGCCACCGACCCTGCTCATCCTCGCAAAGGTGACATCTGGATTAACTCCACGAGCAATACTGCTAAGATAGTTGACGCAAATGGAACTGTCCGCACCATAACTTGGGTCTAACCCAATATAACCCGAAAGGGCGCAACTATGTTATTTTGGAACAACGCCTCAACTATCAGTAACGGTATTTGGGCGGCTTTAGAAAGTGTAGTAATAATCGGCGCACCTTTCTTTTACATTAACCGAATGTTCCGCAAAATGGATAAGCGGTTGGACAAAATTGAATACCAGTTATACGAAAACGGTGGCGGGTCAATGAAAGACCAACTAAACCGTCAAGACGCGGCTTTGCACGAACTCCAAGTAAACCAAGCGATTATCAAAACTAAACTCGATATCTAATGGACGCGCATGACCAAGCCATCACGAACTCCTATGTCGTCCACTATCCGCCGCATGAGCCGCGTGAGAGCGACCCGAACTACAAAGATTTCAACGCCTTCCGTAACAGAACCAAAAACACCGCACGGTGCGCTATTGGCGCTCATCGCAATGATGAATCGGAATGTGGCGGAGGACTAGAACTCCACCACGCTCATATCGAATTTTCGCTCCAGAACGGAGTAGACTTAAAGTGGCTGGAAGTGGATTATCCTGGAGTCTCTGACCCTAACGAAGTCGGCGCTTGGGTAGAATCAGCAGCGAATCTCATGTGGTTATGCGAAAAGCACCATAGGGGAGTCGGTGGTATCCACCACGCTTCTGCCTCTGACTATGAGGCGGAAAAGTATGTTCGTTCCCTTATTGGAAAGAAGGATAAAGATGGCACTAAAGATTAAGATTTCGGCAACCCAGAAGGCGCTTATTGAGCATTACGGCTACGGCATTATCGCTGCTGGATACGCAACCTACCAACTCAACCACCGCAATATTAAAGAAATCGTTGTCGGCGGTCTTGTCGGTGGCTTGCTCGTACCTATCTTGGCAAAGGTCAATCCCAAGTCACTTATTAACCAAATTTCATCCGTCACGGGCGCTCCTACCACTTTGGTAGCACCAGCCGTAGACGCTGCTTTGGCTGAAGCACAGAAGGTCGCTAAGGCAGACACACCTAAGTAATTTCGCTGCCGAAAACCCCTACCCTGCCGCAACTCAGGTCGTAGGGGTTTTCTATATAGATTGGGGCAAGAATGGCAACCGCGTTAGATATCGTTACTACTGCACAAAAACAGACAGGTTTTTACGGTGGTGCTACTGACGCGAATCCTTACGGGGATTGGTACGGGATTTCTAATGAGCCTTGGTGCGCCATGTTCGTCTCTTGGGTATTTGCCCAGAATAATCTTTCCAATTTAGTCGCCGCTCAGACGCCTAAAGGGTTTTCCTATTGCCCTGCTGGTTTGACTTGGTTCCAGCAGAAAGGGCAAGTCGTTCCTAAGTATTCGGGACAAGCGGGAGATTTAGTTTTCTTTTCGTGGGCAGGTAATGGACAGGCTGACCATGTAGGTATTGTCGTTGCTGCTAGCCGTGATGGTATTACTACGATAGAAGGCAATACGGGTCCTGAGCACATGACGGACGTTAGCCAGTATGACGGGCATGGTGTCTATATGCGTCATAGGGCATATCTTTATGTCTTAGCCATAGTCAGACCTAACTATGAAACGGTAGTTAAGCCAGCGCAATCCTTGGGAACCAATAAGTTAGTGGCGGGTGGAGTCGCGGGTGCGACTGCCCTTGGGGCAGGCGGGGTTGCGGCTACTCATCAGACAACCCCCACGACAACTAAAGTAACTACAACTTTTAGTGCTCCCGCGTGGAAGGCTAGTGATTTCGTGCCTAAGGCGAAAAGTGCCTCGACCCTTGCCGTAGAGAAGGCTCTTTTTAAGGCTGGATTGCTCCCTGCGGTCGCCGAAAATAGTGCTTGGACAACGGGTGACCAAAGCGCCTTAAAAGCCTTCCAGAAGGCTCACAACCTCGTCCAAGGGGCTATGAACCAGACAACCTATAATTTACTTATGAAAGAACTGCCATGATTCGTTTCCATGTAACCGACCCTAAGGCGCTGACGCTTGCCGCTGGTACTGCCATGACCACATGGGGCGCTACGGGATTTTCTACTGATATTAAAAAAGTGCTTATGTATGTCCTGCCAAGTTTTATCGGCGGGGGTTGCGTTCCCCATAACCCAACCAGCCGCCCAGATGTCCAGCCCGAGTCGCATATCGTGACTCCGTATGTCAATAATCAGGTGGTTTCTTAACTTCCATCTTTAAGTCTTTACTGCTACATTTCTTTTATGGCTTTATCAGACGCAATTCAGGCTCATGTAAAAAAAGAAAGCAATCTTTGCGCGGTTGGTTTGCTTATTGAGAAACTATCCGAAGGGGATAAAAAAACCCTACTAGACGCCATCGCAAGCGGTGTCTCTACTCACGCTCTTGTTTTGGCACTTCGCCAAGAAGGTTACCGAACCAGCGATAATAATTTCAATACTCATAGGCAGGGGAATTGCAAATGTCCGACCAAGTAAAAAAGATTTTGGAAAACCGTCAAGAAGAATACGGCGACCCGCTTCCTAATTTTCGCATGATTGGTCGTATCTGGGGCGCAATGCTTAATCTCACCCATGACATTCCTGCTTACCAAGTTGCGTTAATGATGGACGCATTTAAGTCGGTGCGGTGTATTGCCAACCCTGACCATCTAGATTCATGGAACGATAAATTGGGTTACACAACCCACGCTCTCGACATGGTGAAGTTCCGTAATGACTCTTGATAAACGCTTAAGCGAGTTGCCACCAGAAATCGAATCACAAGATGTCACAGAATTGCGGAGAGCGCTTGTTCGCACTCAAAAGCAATTACTGGAAGCCAAGCAACGCACTAACGAATTAGTTGAGGCAACTATCCAAGCAGCGCGTGACGCTACTTTGGCTCTTGGTGCTATTCCCGCTATTACTCCGCCTAAGTTAGACACCCGCAAAAAAGCGGCAGAGGTGGCTCTTTGGCACATGACCGACTGGCAAGGGTCAAAAATGACTTCTTCCTATAACTCCGAAGTCATGCGGAAACGCGTTTTTGGTTTTGTGGATAAAGCAGAAAAGATTACTGACATCCAACGCACTCACCATCCCGTCAAAGATGTGGTCATTCTTTTTGGTGGCGATATGGTGGAAGGTCTTTTTAACTATCCCGCTCAACTTCACGAAGTAGATGCAACTATCTTTGGTCAGTATGTAAATGTCTCGCGCTTAATCGTTGAGACAGTACGGCGGGCGCTATCTATCTACGAAAAAGTAACTGTCGTTGCCGAGTGGGGCAACCATGGAAGAATTGGTAGCAAGAGAGCAGATGTTCCTAAGAACGACAACATCGACAGAATGTGCTACGAGTTAGCGCGTCAGTTGCTCGAAAATGAAAAGCGTTTAACTTGGGAAGATTGCCCAGAGGATGTCCAGAGAGTCCAAGTAGGAAACTATCGCGCACTTCTTATTCATGGTGACGAAGTGGGGCGTAATGGATTTGCCTCTCCTACCGCTATCGTCCAACACGCTAACCGTTGGCGCTCAGGTGCTTACCCTTGGGAATTTAGAGATGTCTATGTCGGTCACTATCACACTCACGCTTGCTGGCCGATGGCTAATGGACTCGGAAGTGTCTACCAAACTGGTTCGACGGAGTCAGATAACCGCTACGCACGAGACTTGCTAGCCGCTTCAGCCATTCCTTCACAGAGACTCCATTTCATAGACCCCGATAAAGGTCGGGTTACCGCCGAGTATAAAGTCTGGCTAGATTAAATCGAGAACTGAGTCGTCAATTCCATCTTCGGGATTGCGACATTCAGAAAACTCGTAGACATACGCGAAAAGCGGGGGCAACTAATCCTCGTCCTCGTCATCGTAATCGTCAAAATCTGGAACCGTTGCGTACTCAGCCAACGGGTCTAAACCTTTCTCCTTGCACATTTCCAAAGCCTCGTTAAGCAGGCTTTTAGTGCGATTAGTAATGTCATCTATTGCGTCAGGATAGTTGGCGTCACTATCTATTCCAACCGTCAAAGCACCGAGGGAAACGAAGATGTAGGTCATAGCGGGATTCTACCCTTAACGAAAATAGTTGGTCAGATTGGTTGGTTTTGTAACACTTCTATCCTAAAATTTAAGCATAGACGGCGCTCGGTCGTCTAACTAGGCAAAGGGGTAGGAAATGTTCAAGTCATCTAACCAACGCGAATCGTTGGTTTCAACCGTCTCAACCGTTACAATTACTCAGGGTGAAAGCATTATCAAGTGGTACAAGAACGCCAGCAATAAGTTTTACCAAGAGGCGATTCTTTACTCTACTATCGAAGAAAATGTCTGGAACTCTTGCCGTTACCACATCGCTGCTTACGGCGAAAAAGGTTCATTCATTCTTGCTACTTACAAGAATGGCGATATGGCGCTCTTTGCTTTTGAGACAATTATCAAGACAGGAGACACTCCACGCTGCGCGTGTGGCGATACTGACTTCTTTAAACTTGTCGAAGGCATGGATGGACAGAAGTTTCCATACTGCCATACCTGCTATGACGATGTTAAAGGTTTTTCCTTTGAGCGTTTTGTGGAGGCATAATGACTCCCAATTGCAATCGCGGAAAGAAGATTATGCGCGTCAAAGAAATGGCGCGCATAGCAGAGGTGGATACCACCGAACTTGATTTCGAGACACTTGCACCAATTTGGCGAGCAGCCGAAGCGGATGAGTGGGCGCTCGTAGAGGACATGATTTGGGCTGCCAAAAAAATTAAAACTTTTTCTTAAAACTTGGTTGTCCTGCTAAGTATTTTATCCTAAAATAAAAGCATGAAGACGGCAACGGGTCGTCTAGAAAATAAGGAGTGGCAAATGTCTCAAGCAACTATCTCAGAAAACCAGTTAAACTCGTTGGTTTCTACCACCGTTACTATTACTTGGAAAGCCTTTGCTGCTACGGCAGCAGAAAAGGGCAGAATTGTTTCTTCTGTAAGTTTCGTTTTGCCTCACGACTATTCCAACGAAGAGCATACGCTCTGGCTGCTTAACTCGCTTTACTCAAATACCAATCGCTACGAGGGTGTCCTCTGGAGAACTATTGAGCCACTTCTTGACCCACGCCGTACTCATACCGCTCTCAGCGTTGGTGATGAAATCCAACTTTACCATTCTGGAAGCAAAGCAGTTCACACTTGGCGTGTAGAGGAAATGGGCTGGTTGCTCGTTTCTCGTATCTAGCAGTAATCGCCTACTTTGGAACTTGCGAGGGTTCGATTCCCTCGGTAGGCACTAAAGAATCCGCAGGGGATTCTTTTTAACCGAAAGGCAAATCATGCTAGTAAAACCAGCAAATCGCGTAGCACCGCAGTACCGTCTTGGCGCTCGCGCCCAGTCAGCAAGCACCATTAAGGAGGCGCTCCATATCGCGGGTCTTGACGGCGAAGTAAAGGTGTCAGATTACGCCGTAAACGCCACCGTGATGACCGAAGAAGGCGTTTCCACCATTTCTGTACCAGACAAGTTTATGACCTACCGCCAAACCGCGACAGACCTTGTTCCTCTTGGTGTAGTCGGCAAGCGTTATGTTCCTATTCAAGATGTCGAAGCCTTCGATTTTCTTAACCTGCTCGTAGATGAGTCGGGTGCTAATTTCGATTCTGTCGGCACTTTGGCTGGCGGCAAGCGCACTTATGTTTCTATCGAAATGCCAAGCACCGTCACTATTGCTAACGATTCAACCCAGATGTATCTTTTCGCTTCTAACTCCCATGACGGTTCGACCGCTTTTAATGTCGGCGTCACTCCTGTCCGTCTTGCCTGCACCAACCAGATTCGCCGAGTTGTCCGTAGCGCGCCTGCCAAGATTTCGCTCAAGCATACGAGCGGATTAAAGGGCAAGGTTGCTCAGGTTCAGGAGACACTTGGTCTTATCTATAAGTACCAAGACGCTTTCGA
>Ga0007859_1000097_pt1 | contig 22938 bp, 26 predicted proteins | sample CryBogCBH27Jul07_FD_71222 | JGI IMG/M metagenome (GOLD analysis project Ga0007859, IMG submission 71222) | Freshwater microbial communities from Crystal Bog, Wisconsin, USA - CBH27Jul07 | ecosystem: Environmental > Aquatic > Freshwater > Lake | place: Crystal Bog, Wisconsin, USA | collected...
AGACAAGCATCAAGGCAAAGTTGGTTTGGTAATCAAAAAAGGCCCAGAGGCTTTTGAAGACCCCGATAATCGTTGGTTTAAGGGACTTAAAGTTGAAGTGGGCGACTGGGTATTTTTCCGTGTCACCGATGGTTGGTCAATTAATGTTCACGGCGTGCCGTGCCGCATGATTGATGACACCGACATCCGTGGACGGGCAAAATTTCCTGACGCAGTTTGGTGAAAGGACAGCAAATGACCGATTCCACGGCAGTTCAAGAAGAACTTGAACTTGAGCCAAAAATTGAAGTGGCTCCAGCAGAAGAAGATGCACCCGTAAAAATAGAAAAAACGGTAGCAAATGATGAAATTACGCCCGAAGAGGGCATAAATCAGTTAAAAAAGCAGTTAGAAAGTGAACGCAAGGCTCGTGCGGAGGCTGATCAGAGGGCTTATGAGGCTCAAAAACAGGCTCAAGAAGCACAGAAAAACGTACAAGATGGCGATTACAATCTAATTGTTAGCGCAATAGATAAGTCCAAGCGGGATTCTGACATCCTTAAAAATGGTTACGCCGAAGCAATGGCTGCGGGTGACTATCGTAAGGCTGCTGATTTCCAAGAAGCCATTGCATTGAATGCCAACAAGTTAACTACGCTTGAAAATGGCAAAATCGCAATGGAGAACAAGTTAAAACAGCCTGTTCAACCTGTTGCGCCGCCACAAAGTGACCCAGTTGAGACCTTGGCAGCCCGTTTCACGCCCCGATCGGCCAATTGGATCAGGAATAACCCTGATTTTGCCCGTGATCCGTCAAAATATGAGGCAATGGTTCGCGCTCATAACCACGCAATGGGCGAAGGACACGTTCCAGACAGTGATGCTTACTTCCAACACGTAGAAATGCGTTTAGGAATAAATGCATTAAATCAGGAAACAGATGAAGACGTTGTTTCTTTGGCTGCGGCACCCGTGCAAAAGCGCACATCGGCCCCGTCTCCTGCTCCATCTACCCGCATGGCTTCCGCAACATCAGGAAAGCCAAACGTGGTCAGATTATCATCAGAACAAAGAGAAATGGCATCCATGATGGGCATGACCCCAGAGGAATATGCCAAAAACATGGTTTCACTAAAGCGTGAAGGGAAAATACAATGAGTGAAGAAAGCAAGTATCCAGTGGAAAAATCTGGTCGTAAGCCAATGCGTGAAAAAATGCGTCCAGAAGACGCTCGCGCTCGTGCAGAAGCCCGTGCAGCGGAAATCCGTGAAAATCGTGGCACCTTGGATGATGGTATTGACGAGTTTTTCGTTGATCCAAAGAGCATCCCAGATGGTTGGTCATATGAATGGAAACGTCATACCTTGTTAGGCAAAGAAGACCCTGCTTACCAAGTCCAGTTGGCCCGTTCTGGTTGGGAACCAGTGCCAGCAGACCGTCATCCAGAAATGATGCCTATCGGAAATTACTCAACAATTGAGCGTAAAGGCATGGTTTTGATGGAACGTCCTTTGTCATTGACAAAAGAAGCAAAGGATATAGAATTGCGTCGTGCTAGGAACCAAGTGCGTGCTAAAGAGCAGCAATTGGCCCAGACACCGGATGGAACGATGACTCGTCAGCATGACAATGTTCGTCCATCGGTTAGAAAGTCGTTTGAGCCAGTTCCGATCCCGGAAGATTGATCAACGACTTGCACCTGCCCCTGGGGAGGCAGGTTAAAATTTGTCTAGGTTTGCGGTGCTGGGCGCATAGCAACCTCCATTTCATCAGGAATCTCTGCTATGGCTAATACGCAAGCGTATTTTGGCTTCTTGCAGTATCAGGGTGGTGCAGGCGGCGCTCCTACGTTCGCTCAGTCCACCCGTCGTATTGCAAGCGGCAATAACACTGCTATTTACACAGGCGATCCAGTAACCCCAGTCGCGGGTACGGGTGCTGCTACAGGTTATATCACGGCTTCTGCTAACGGCGCTCAGCCTATTGCTGGCATCTTCGTTGGCTGCAAGTACCTTTCCACGTCGCAAAAGCGCACCGTTTGGTCGGCTTATTGGCCGGGTTCGGATGCTACGGGTGACGTAGAAGCATACGTGATTGATGATCCGAATGCTCGTTTCGTTGTCCAGACCAGTTTCGCTGGCGCTCCAATGACGGGTACGGCAACGACCATGACGTCTGGTATTCAGGGTCAGTATGCTCAGTTCACGCTTGGCACGGGTAACTCGTCCACGGGTCGTTCTGGCGCATATCTGTCGGCTGTAAGCACGACGATTACTTCGCCCTTCATTGTTGTTGATTACGCTATCGGCTTCGGCAATGGCGGCGACCCAACAACGCAGTATTGCAACGTCATCGTTGGCTTCAACAACGAAATGTGGCGTTCTAACGGTGCTGGCCCTGCCAGTATCAATGCTTAAGGAGTAAGGTAAAATGGCTGTCAATCTTAGTCAGATTAAAGACCTTCTCCTCCCCGGCTTACGCGGCGTAGAAGGCAAGTACGAGATGATCCCATCTCAGTACGACAAACTGTTCACCAAGCACGATTCGAAGATGGCCCTCGAACGTACCGCAGAAATGCGCTACCTCGGCCTCGCGCAGTTGAAGACCGAAGGTGGTCAGACTGCATTTGATTCGGGCGCAGGTGAGCGTTTCGTCTATAACCAAGAGCATACGGAAATCGCACTCGGTTACGCGATCACCCGTAAGGCTATCGACGACAACCTCTACAAGACCCAGTTCATGCCTTCGAACCTCGGCCTGATTGAATCTTTCCAGCAGACCAAGGAAATCTACGGCGCGAACGTGTTTAACACGGCTCAGACCTACAATGCTGCTGTTGGCGGCGACGGTGTTTCTCTCGTAAACACATCGCATCCAATTGATGGCGGCACGGTCTCGAATACTTTCTCCACCCAGCAGGATTTGAACGAAGCCTCATTGCTTAACGGCATGATCAGCATCCGTACAAACTTCCGCGATCAGGCTGGTCTGAAGGTGTTTGCTCGTGGTCGTAAGTTGGTTGTTCCTCCACAGTTGGAACCAGTTGCTATTCGTTTGACGAAGACGGAACTGCGTCCAGGTACTGCGGACAACGACGTCAACGCGATCCTCAGCACTGCTGGTGGTATCCCAGAAGGTTACATCGTCAACGACTTCTTGACCTCTGCATACGCTTGGTTCTTGCTCACGAACATTGACGGCTTGGCCTACATGGAACGTGTAAAGTTTGAAACCGATATGCAAGTCGATTTTGTCACTGACAACCTTCTTGTTAAGGGCTATGAGCGTTACTCTTTTGGATATTACAATTGGAGGAGCATCTTTGGATCGTTCCCAACTTCGTAAGAATTGAACAAATGTCATTTGATAAGCGCGAAAAAAACCGTCTTAAAGCGGCAGAATACCGGAAAAATAACCCTGACAAAGTTAGGGAAATTAACCGTCGTTCTAAAGCAAAATTACGGGAAAATCCTAAAAAGATTGAAAAAATTCGTGAATATCAAATGTCTTATCGCAACAAAAACCGTAATATCTTAAGTGATAAAGAGCGTGAAAGGCGTTTTGGTATTACCCGTCAAGAGTATGCTGAAATGTTTCTTAAGCAAAACGGTACTTGCGCGATATGTTCACAACCTGAAACAGCAACTCGTTTAGGTAAGGTCAAAGCATTGTCTGTAGATCATAACCATAAAACTGGTGTTGTAAGAGGGTTGCTTTGTTCAGATTGCAACACGGGTATTGGAAAATTAAAAGAAGATAGAAATATTTTTCTTTCAGCAATCCAATATTTAAATAAACATTCTGACAAAGAAGAAGTTGTGGTATTATTCAATGGCTCTCAGAAAGGGTAACCCATGTCTATTACTGCTTTTTCCGGTCCAGTTATTGTATTCGGTCAGAACCCAGTTTCTGCCGAATATAACCCCGATATAGGCTCCTCGCTATTTTATGCGGGGGGCGGCATTCTTGATCCACGTCAGTCATTCACCTATTTGCCTGGTGAAGCACAGGCGGCGCAGGATTTTGGATGGTATGGTTTTAGCGATATTGTTTCGTATATCGCTGTTCCATACACGAACGCAGCGGCTGCAATCGTTGCGTCAGCAAATCCAACAAGTGGAACGCTTTCACTTGTCAATACAAACTCCGCAACCACGGGTGTCTATTATTCAACGACGTTTACTCGTTCGGATACGGGCGCTACAGATACGGTACTTGCTCTTGATGCGTACACGTCAATTACTGCTTCCATTACCAATGGGATCATGACGGTTACGGCCAATGGCAATATGCCTATCAGTCCTGGAATGGTTCTTCTATCCTCTACTACTACAGTAACGGGTGGAACCCTTGGTGCATCTTCTGGCGTCTATGTTGCTTCGCAATTGACGACGACGGGAACTGCATCCTCGGTTGGTGACGGACAAACTGGTACTTATCAGTTGAGCCAAAACGTAACTTGCACTTCTGGAACGATCACTTTGGCGTATCCAACGGTGCAATCATGCGCGGTCCCTACGAACGTACAATCCCCATCCGTCTGGTTGTGGAATCCTACGGCTCTTATCGGTCGCGCTGTGAGTGTTACGGCAGCATCTGGTGCAACCTACGCAACGGCAACGGTTAACGGCTACGATATTTACGGATATCCAATGACGGAAGCCATTACGATTTCGGCGGGTGCAGCAGTAAGTGGTAAAAAGGCGTTCAAGTATATCAAGTCTGTGGTGCTTTCTGGCGGCACGGCTGATACGACTCACGCTTATTCCGTTGGAACTACTGCCGTGGTTGGTCTTCCAATCCGTGCAGATAGCGCCGCAGAAGTTGTTGTTAACGCAGGTGCTTCGCAAGTCGCGCTTACGGCTAACACGGGTTTTGCCGCAAACGGATTCTTGCCTGCTGATCGTACTACACCGTCCGCTACAACGGGCGATGTTCGTGGCACGATTGATGTCTCGAATGCTTCGGGTGTCAATCTCACGCCGTCCTCTGGCACGAACAAGTATGTGTTCCGCCAGATTCCACAGGCCCAAAATGTTCAGTCTTCAACTGGCCTATTTGGGTTAACCCAATACTATAATTTTTAAGGAGTGAGCCATGAAAGGTCACACTGCACACCACGCGCATCATGCTCACGGCGGCAAAGCGCATCATTACGGCAAGGAGATGCATCATCATCATCCCCGCGCTGAACACAAGAAGGGCGGCAAGGTCCATCACTCGGATGAGCATCCGATGGTAGGCGATTTTGCGCACGATGAAGCACCTAAGGATATTTACGAAGGTGCTAATTCGAATGTTGCCAAGGAAGCCAAGGAAAAGAAGCACGGTGGTCGCACCAAGCGTAAGCATGGTGGACACGTTCATCACATGGGCAAAGTTCATGGTGAACACGCTAAACACCGCGCCGATCGTCCAAAGCGCAAGTCTGGCGGCAAGGTAGGTTCCAATATGCACCCGCTTTCATCGGCGGCGCATGGCACTGAGCCTTCGGGCCACAAGTCGTATGAGCCAGAACACGACTAAGTGATGGTGGGGGCTTAAAACGCCCCCACTTCTCCATTAGAGGGTGTATTATGACTGCTGCTTGGACACGTAAAGAAGGTAAATCCCCTTCTGGCGGCTTAAATGAAAAAGGTCGCCAATCTGCTCGTGCAGAAGGCCATCATTTAAAATCACCGACGAAAGATAAAGAAAATCCTCGGCATGATAATTTTTGTGCTAGAATGACTGGGATGAAACGGAAAATGACTGGATCGGCAAAGGCTGCTGACCCAGATAGCCGTATTAATAAGTCTCTTCGTAAGTGGGGTTGCTGATGGCTGACAAACCATTTTGGGAAACTAAGTTGCCCAAAGATCACCACACAAAGCATTTGTCGCATAAACAGCAACAAAGTGCTAAAGCAAGGGCAAGGGCTGCGGGTCGGCCTTATCCAAATGCGGTTGATAATATTGCCGTTGCAAGGCGTGGCAAAAAATGACAGCAGTTATTCAATTATTTGAAACTAAAAATTGCAATGGTTGTAAAACAGTTAAACCAATAATTGATTTTTGGAAAAGTCAAAGTTTGTGTATTCCTTGCGTTAAAGAAAGACAAAAAAATAGATGGAATAGCCGGAATCCTAAAAAACGACTTGAACAACACATAAAATATAAATATTCGTTAACTATTAATGAGTTAATGGATGTTTTAGAAAAACAAAATGGTAATTGTGCTATTTGCGAAACACAATTGCCTGATCTTTTGGTATACAATAACCGTCGTCGGGGGTATGCTATTGATCACAACCATGAAACTGGAAAGTTTCGGGGAATTTTATGTTTAAAATGCAATTCTATGCTAGGAATGTCATGTGATAGTGTAGATTTGTTAAAAAAAGCCGCGGATTATTTAACGATCCGTGGTTCTTATTATAATGCTGCTGCGGCACGGAAGAAGGGCAAATAATTATGGCTACGATCTATCAAAGCGGTGTTGTTTGGGATTCAATCACCAAGAATGGCAAGCATGAGCCATTTGAATTACAGGTCTCACGTGGTCAAATCACAAATCACCAGCCCGTAGAAATTTTTGGTTACAGCACACAGATTGGCGGAACTGCCCTTGGACCATTGTGGGAAGGTTTGACGCAATCCGGCGGCAATTACACATACCCATCTTCCGCTGGTGTTGTAGTGCTTTTAAGCGCATCAGGCGCAACAGATGCTGGTTTAATTGTTCAGGTTAACGGGTTAGATTCAAACTACAACCTTTTGTCTGAATCAATAACGCTAAACGGTTCTGGTACGGCAACAACGACCAATTCATTTTTCCGTATTAATGGTATGTTTGCAACAAACGGCATTAATGCTGGAAACATTACGGGCAAAATTGCAACCGTTCTTTATGCCCAGATCAACGCTGGTGTTGGTCAAACGCAAATGTCACTTTACACTGTGCCAAAAGGCTATTCGTTTTATTTGACGTATGTTCAGGGCAACGCAAGTATTGGGTTTACATCCAGCAACTACATGATTTTTGCTGAATATAATAAATTCAATATTGCCAATACTATTCAGGAAAATGGATACAATTATACCGTAAACGGCAATACGACGCTGTTGTCGCAATCTCCATTTGTGCAAATCTTTAACATTCCATACACGGTCCCTGTAGGTCACCCAGGTGGTACGGACATTCAGTTCCAAATGAAGTCCAATACAGGCGGTCCATTTGTTGGTTCAATCTTTGCAGGTGGTTATCTTATTGCGGATGCTTCTTCTACTTAATAAAGGCATCAAATGACAACTTCAGGCACAACGGTTTACAATCCAAGTTTAGGTGACTTAACCTTATATGCTTTTAACTTGTGCGGTATTCGTGACACCGCATTGGCGCAAGAGCATATGACGTCTGCCCGTACTGCCGCCAATTTGATGCTGTCCAATTGGGCAAATAGAGGCGTCAATCTTTGGAAAGTAGACCTTGTAACGGTCAATTTAGTTACCGGAACATCGACTTATAGCGTTGATCCAAGCACCGTTATGATTTTGGACGCTTATGTTACGACAACGAACAGTGGCGTAAATACAGACCGAATCATTTTGCCAGTCAGCCGCACCGAATATGCGTCTTATCCGAATAAGCAGCAGCAAGGTTTTCCGACAATTTACTGGTTTGATCGGTTAATTAACCCGACTGTTACCATTTGGCCTGTGCCAAACACGTCGAATGGCCCAGCAACGCTGTCTTATTATCGCGTTACGCAAATCCAAGACAGCAATTTTACAAATGGTCAGACGGTAGATATTCCGTATCGTTGGTTAGATGCATTTGCTACTGGCTTGGCTGCGCGTTTAGCCATGATTTGGTCGCCTGCATTGGTTCAATTACTTAAACCATCGGCTGATGAAGCGTATAATATTGCAGCGCAGCAAGACACAGAATACGTTTCCATGTATATTAGCCCACAAATATCGGGTTATTATCGTTAAATTGAGAAGGATGCCATATAGTGGGTTATGCTTCCTTATCAGGACGGGCTAAAACCAGTTCACGCAATCCGCAAGCGTTTGGCGTCTGCGATCGTTGTGCAATGTGGTATAATCACAATGAATTAAGGTGGCAGTACGATTGGGGTGGCGCAAGTCTCATCAATAAACGTATGCTTGTGTGCGATCGGTGCTACGACACGCCACAGAATCAGTTGCGGGCTATTATTTTGCCTGCCGATCCTATGCCAATTGTTAATCCGCGTACTGAACCACTGTTTAGTGATGAAACAAATACACTTGTTGTGTCGGCGGGTGCGCCAAAAGACCCAACGACGGGTATTCCAATTTACCCAAGCGTCAGTTTAATTACGGAAGATGGTCAAACCGTCACAACGCAGCCAATTGGTCCGCCCACGGGCTTGGATCAGAATGCGGTTCAACCATTATTTGGCTCACAACATTACCGCGTGAATCTAAATCCGACATCCATTTTGGCTAACGGAACTAATACAGTTACCGTTAATTGTCCAAAGGCGCATGGGTTGTCCACTAATGACCAAATCGCAGTGCAAGGGTTAAGCAATAATCTTGCTGACGGATTCTATAGCGTCACAGTGACGACCGGAACAGCGTTCACATATCAAACAAACAATGCTATAACTGCGGGTAATCTGCTTCAGGGCAGTACCCTTCTGGTTACTGCATTGGTCGGATTGCCTTATGGTTACAATCAGATACCACAGACTGGGCCTGTAAAATGAGCAATATTACCGTCACCAACCTCCCAGTTTTAACCTCACTGAGCGGTTCATCGCAGGTGATGGTTGTTCAAAACGGCGTTTCATCTAGCGCTACGGCGCAGCAAATTGCTAATTTGAATGCAAATGGTGGTACGGTTACGTCAATCACGGCAGTAGCGCCTCTTTCTGGCGGCACCATCACGTCAAGTGGGTCAATTGGCTTAAATGGTAGCAGTGTCGACAACAGTTACCTTTACCCTATGCCTGCAAATACCATTAAGGGTAACAACACTGGCTCGTCGGCCAATCCAAAAGACCTGACAGTTGCTCAGACTATGACCCTATTGGGTGCGGCACCTCTTGCGTCGCCTGCTTTTACGGGTGTTCCAACTGCCCCAACGGCGGCAACAAGCGATAGCAGCACTCAAATTGCTACTACAGCATTTGTTAAATCTCAATCTTACGGCACGGGTACGGTAACGTCTATTACGGCGGGAACAGGTTTATCCGGCGGAACAATTACATCTAGCGGCACGATCGCAATTGCAAATACGGGCGTAAATGCTCAAAATTATGGAACGGCATCGGCGGTTCCGCAAATTACGGTAAACGCCCAAGGCCAAATTACTTCGGCGATTAATGTTAATATTTCTATTACGCCAAGCCAAGTGTCTGGTCTTGGCACAATGGCAACTCAAAATGCCAATGCCGTTGCAATTACTGGTGGCACAATTAACCAAACTACGATTGGCGGCACAACACCTGCGGCTGGTTCGTTTACCAACTTGTCGGCAAGCGGCAATTCTACACTTGGTACAGTTATATCAGGCAATTGGAATGGCTCGCCAATCCCAGTGGCTTACGGTGGTACTGCTGCAACTACTGCTTCTGCCGCCAGGGGCAATCTTGGGGCCGCTGCATCGGGGGCTAACAGCGACATTACCTCTTTATCTGGCTTAACAACGCCACTTTCCGAAACACAGGGCGGAACTGGTTATGGATCGTATACGACAGGTGACTTACTTTATGCTTCGTCATCTTCCACCTTGGCCCGTCTTAACGACGTTGCTACTGGCAATGCTCTTATTTCTGGAGGCGTCGGTGTTGCTCCGTCTTATGGTAAAATTGGTCTTACTACTCATGTAAGCGGCACATTGCCTGTATCATCTGGTGGTACAGGCGCTACTACATTAACAGGTTATCTTGTTGGTAATGGAACAAGCGCCGTTACAGCGGTTTCTACAATTCCTAATGCTGGATTGACCAATTCGTCCATTACGATCGGCTCGACGGCAATTTCATTGGGCGCGTCAACGGCGACGTTGGCAGGTTTGACAACAGTTACGGTTACGCAAGACCCGACTGCTGCGTTGCAACTTTCAACAAAACAATACGTTGATGGTCAGGTTGCTACGGTTTCCAACACGACATATCACACGGCATCTGCCGCATCTGCGACGGCCAATCTCAATGCCACATATAACAATGGCACTGGCGGCGTCGGTGCAACGCTTACTAACGCAGGCACGCAGGCGGCATTTGCTACGGATGGCTACACTGCATCGTTAAACGACCGCATTTTGGTTCAATTCCAAACTTCTGCACTGCAAAACGGTATTTACACCGTAACGACGCTTGGCTCTGGCTCAACAAACTGGGTTTTGACCCGCGCAACTGACTTTAATACGGTTGGAACTGGGCCTAACTTTATTGAAACGGGCGCTGCCACGTTTGTTTCTAATGGTACAATTTACGGTGCAACTTCGTGGGTGATGAACACCACGGGAACAATTACGGTTGGCACGACGGGTCTGACTTGGGCGCAGACATCGGCATCCGGCAACGTCACTGTTTCCGCCCCTATTACAAAGACGGGCAGCACGATTGGCCTCGGAACGGTTACTGTACCATTTGGTGGTACAGGTCTGACCAGTCTGACTGCTTATGGATTGCTTTATGCGCCAACGACGTCATCTGTGGGGCAAATTTCGCCATCCACAACGGGCTATGCGCTAGTTTCTACGGGTGCATCGTCGGCCCCAATTTTTAGCCAATTATCCCTTACGGCGGGTGTTACAGGAACATTGCCAGTAGGTAATGGCGGCACTGGAACATCCACGGCATTTACGGCGGGATCGGCAATATTTGCGGGTGCATCCGGCGTATATACCCAGAATAACGCGAAATATTTTTGGGATAACACCAATAACCGCCTTGGTATTAACACCAATACGCCGCAGACGCAGTTAACGGTTGTATCCAACACGCAGACAACGACGCCATCGGGTGCGCTTCCTGCGGGTACGGACGTTTATATTGTCGGCGCTAACAACGCCAATACACGTATTACGCAAGATGGGTACGGAACAGGTGCTTACGGCGTATATACAGGTCGTTCGGCTCGCGGCACGGCAGCATCTCCCACAGCATCACAATCTGGCGATATTTTATCACAGTTCACGGGTCGCGGTTATGGTGCAACAGGTTTTGCCACAGCGTCCACGGGACGATTTGACGTTGTTGCGGCGGAAAATTGGACAGATACAGCGCAAGGAACATATGCGTCGGTCTTTACAACTGTCACGGGCAGCAATTCATCAACAGAAGCGTTCCGATTTGGCCCAGCGGGTCAATTGGGTATTGGCGGTGGAACATACGGCACGACTGGTCAATTCTTCTTGTCTGGCGGCGCTTCTGCCGCCCCAACGTGGACAACGGTTACGCTTGCAACGCTTTCCGGCGTTGTTCCTGTCGCCAGTGGCGGCACGGGCCTGACATCATACACGGTTGGCGATCTTATTTACGCCTCTGGAACGACCACGCTCTCGAAATTGTCTGATGTGGCGACGGGCGCGGTATTGGTGTCAGGTGGCGTTGGTAATGCTCCGTCTTACTCGGCAACGCCTACTGTTACGTCGATTACGGCGGGTAGCGTCAGTGTCAGTGGAAACCAGACGTTTACAGGTTCTGGATCACGTTTCCTTGGCGACTTCTCCAATGCCGCATTTGCGAATCGTTTGGCTTTCCAGACAAGTACAGTAAACGGTACAACTGGCATTTATGCCCTGCCGAATGGCACATCTACTGCTGCTTCTTGGCAAGCAACCAACAATTCTGACCCTACAAACGCATCTAAAATCATTATTGCCACGAACGGTTCGACGGACGTTCAGTTGGTGTCGGGCATTAACGGAACGGGTACTTACCTGCCGCTTTCGTTCTTTACCAATGGCGTCGGTCAGTTTGCGATTAATACGTCTGGCGCGTTTGGTATTGGCTCCGTACCATCGGCAACGGTCAATTATGGCACATCCGGTCAAGTATTCACGTCTGCTGGGCCATCCGCGCAGCCAACGTGGTCATCCATCAGTGGTGTGGCGGTAACGTCTATTAATTTTGGCACAACTGGCTTAACGCCAGCGACGGCCACAACGGGCGCGGTCACGGTCGCGGGAACGCTCAATATTGCCAATGGCGGCACGGGCCTAACGACAACCCCAGCAAATGGTCGACTTCTCATCGGTAATGGGACGGGTTATACTCTATCTACATTGACGGCGGGGACGGGAATTAGTATTACTAATGGTGCGGGTTCTATCACCATAAATGCTACTGGTGGCGCGTCGGCATCGCAATCATTCGTGTATTTTGTCGGTCAGTTATGAGGATTTAAAATGACCACAGGTGTTTTAGGCCAGTCAAATCCAACGGCAAGCACGAATACAACGGTTTACACCGTGCCATCAAGCGTGTCTGCGACGTTCAACGTGTCAATCGTGAATACAGGGACGTCAATTGCGGTTGTTAACTTATCCGTTTCCGCGACTGGTACGCCTGCCGCCAGTGAATACATTGAGTATGGCACGGTAATTCCGGCGGGTTCTGTATTAGAGCGCGGTGGTTTGGTTGCACAAACAAGTAAAAACGTCGTCGTCAACTGCTCGACCGCCTCTTGTGCAGTATCTGTCTATGGCTTTGAGCAATAAGGAATAGAGAATGTCACGTATCGCTCCTACGTTCCCAGCAACGCAAGCCACTCCAAATACAACGTCCGTCACGACGCAAACTGGTTTTAGCCAAGGCGATTTGGTTTATTTCAACAATGGTGACTACAAGTCTCCAGCAAACTTGACCGCACCATCGGCAATTACAATTGGTGCTCCGCAGCCACAACTTGTTCTTTCTGGTGGCGCTGGCGGCGTTGGGATTCCTGTTTTTAGTTCTACAGATTATCAAACTTCAGATGCCTACGGCTCGTCACAAGCCCAATCAATGGCTGTGTTGACAAACGGAAACATTGTTCAAGTTTTTAGAAGCCAACCTAACAATTACCCATCATTTAGAATTATAAATTCTTCTGGCACAATTGTTGTGGCTGCTACGGCCATTTCAACATCTGCAACTTTTGTAAACAGTTCTAATTTAATTAGCGTATCCGCGCTTACTGGCGGCGGGTTTGCTGTTATGTTTTATGATTCTAGTGTCAATCCTTCATTTGCTGTTTATACAAATTCAGGTTCAGTAACTACTGCCGCCACGTCGGATTCAATGAGCACAACGGGAAATGCACAATTACCTATTCAAATGACTTCACTTGCCAATGGTGGTTTTGCAGTTTGTACTGTTGATAGTAGCAATAATTTAAATTATAAAATTTACACCTCAACTGGAGGCACCACTGTTACGTGGACTGTTGCGTGGGGGCAAGGCAGTCAAAGTTATGGTTACAACATAGCCTCTAGGTCCGATAGTTCTATTTGTATTGCCGGATATTATTCGTCAGGTTCATATAATGCTTATGCAATTTTTAGCGCAACTGGGACAACAATTGTTGCTAGGACAAGCGCGGGGCAATACAGTCAAAGTATTTTAGACCTCATATGTTTGGCGGATGGGACAACATTTGTTTTTGGTTTTTGGGACAATTATACTTCTCCCTCATACAATTTAATATGCAAATTATTGCCAACTGGTAACACATTAGGCTCCGCCATTAAATTAGTAAGTATCAACAATATATATACTCAAACCAGCGGAAACGTATTTACTTTTTTAAGATTGTACGCTCAATCAGGCGGAGGGTTTGCTGTATTTACAAGCGACATTCGCGGACTTTGTTTGTATGTTTCTTTTTATAATTCAACCGCAACAGTTGCATATCCAGCAAGCAATTCAAACGGCGTTGTTCCGTTAAATTTTATAAATTACACAACATATTATAGTGTTGCTTCTAGTTATTATGTAGCCAAGGGGACCGTTTACGAAAACGGTGGAAATATTTATTTTGCTTATTCAAACCAGTATTACTCTTGCTATAATTATAATTATATTTCTATCAATACATCTACATATGCGTTTAACGCAAATCCAAGTGCAACATCTCTTTCATCTGTAAGCCCAACTATATCAACTTCTTCAACAACTGGCTCTTTAATCACATCTTCAACTACCCCTACAAAATTAAATTATTATGCGGGCGCGTCATCATCTATTGTTGCAACCTCATCGGTCTCAACTGTTCTGTCTCCAACCCTTTTGGATTCATTTACTGTTTCTAGTATAACTTCCACGACACTTTCAGATGGAAGGTTTGCAATTGGTTATGCGAACCAATCAGGCCCCTACGCTATTACTGTAAAAGTATTTTCATCGTCTGGTGGTCTTTTACAAACGATCAAACCGGGAAATACAAATACTGTTAATTATCAATCAAGTGTTAAATTATTTGCTCTTGCAAATGGTAAATTAGGTGTTGCTTGGTTAAGTTCTGCTTCAGCAGGAACAAATATAAACGTAAATATATATTCTTCTTCATATTCTGTAGTTGCGTCAGGAACCTCAATTATTTCGGGGAACAGTACAAACTCTACTTATTGGAATGACTCTTATGGGTGGGACATAAAAGGTAATTTGGCAACAGATCAAATTATAGTTATGTATCCCGGTACATCAAATTATTTATATTGGACAATTTTTAGCAATTCTCTTGTTTCTGTTGGTTCGCCAGTCACTATTGTAAGTGGAACATCGTGGTACGCGCCTCAAATAACACCCATTCAACAGGGTGGAATGCTTATGCAATGGTTTAACGGTAGTAGTAATTTAAGTGTTTACGGATACTATCCAACTTCTTCATCAACATATCAATTGTATTCAACTGGTTCTTTTACTGCTTCAACTAACCCATATGCAAATCAAAGTAAAAATGTTTCAACAGTTGGCAATTATGTTATGATTATCGGTAATAGCGGGACCAATCAATTTTATCCGTATACCATAAATCCATATGCTAATACTTTTGGTTCAAATTATCAGAATGTTTCATTACCAAGTTTTTCCGGCAACCTTAGCGGTGGAGGCGCTGCCTTTGGTGGAACTGGTTATGGTACTTTTACCCTTGCTTATTATACTTCTACTGGTGCCAGTGGTAGTATGCGCGTTTATGGCGGAATAAATTTTAATTCTCTTAGTTTAACTAATCCTTCTCAACAATATATAGATATTAGTTGCTCAATTTATACTGGCAATCAACAGATTACTATTACTCCCGGAGTGGCATATTCTAGTGTTATTGCTTGGTCGGATGCTAACCAATATCCAAATTATATGATTGTAAACACTTGTCCTTTATATGTCCCATATGCAGTAACATCTGGTGTTACAGTTTCAAACCCTGTTACAATTAGCCCAGCACCCAACACGTCAGGCATCTCTAATGCGGCACTTGTCGGCGTGGCAAATAATACGGCGGCAGCGGGCGCAAGTGCTTCATTAACAACCAACGGACCTGTTACGCTTAATACAAACTATAGCGCCTCAACTGCATTCCAATCATTTGATTATCAACTTCCAAATGGTGGCGGCATACAGGGCGTCAAAGGCACGATTGTGGGCAGAAACGTAAACCTCTTTGGGAATAACTAACATGACCGTTCCAGTTCAATCGCAAATATTTAACCCCATCACTGGAGTGTTTGGCACAGGCCAAATGCAAGTGTTTGGCGCTGGGCAAGGCGGCGCTTGGTATGTTCCAAATGGTATTGGAAAAGTACGCGTTCGCCTTTGGGGCGGCGGGGCAGGTGCTGCAAGCGGAAATGCAGGTGGCGGTGGTTTTGCATTAAAAACTATTTATGATCTTTCAGGCGTAACATCTATTGCTGTTTATGTTGGAGCGGGCGGGTCATCAAGCGGCGGCGCAGGTGGCACTTCTTCATTTGGATCATATGTTTCGGCTACCGGAGGCTCAACCAGTGGTACAGGCGGCACGGGTGTTGGCGGCGATATAAACACATCTGGTGGCTCTGTGTCTTCACAGACAGGTGGTGGTGTGGGTAGTCTTTTTGGAAATGGTGGTTCATTAACCGCAATTGGAGCGTCTGGTGCGGCTTATGGAAGTTCAACCAATACACCTTATTATAGTAATGGATTTTTAGGTTCAGGTGGGAATTATATTGCGGCTGCTTCTACATGGGCTGCGCCAACCTCTGGAATGATTTCTCAATTTTCAATTGATTTAATAGGAACTGGGGGCGGCGGAAATGGGACCAGTTATATTCCGGGCATAAATGGTGGCGGAAGCGGTAGTGGCGGCGGTGGTTTTCCCGGAGGCGGTTGTTCTAATGGTTATGGCGCGCCCGGCATGGTAATTGTGGAGTTTTAAAAATGAAGGCGTTTATTGTTGACAACACCATTGTTGAAATTCTTGTGCCAACTGCTGGTTTTTCAATTACAGATTGCTATCACGGCGACATTCTTGATCGGTGCATAGACACGCCTGCTAACGCGCAAGTTGGTTGGGTGTTAAACGAAGAGGGCGACTGGGTTGCCCCGCCTGCGCCGCCACGTAGGTGGTCAAAGGATGATATTCGCGCTAGTTTAACATTGGCCGAGAAGGTCAAGTGGGACAATGATTCAGCGCCTGAAATCGTGACCGTGAAGAAAGAACTTGAAACGCCTGCGACGGAAGAGGTGTTAACGCCGCTTTTGGAGTTTCTGGTATCTACGAAGGTCATTGCCCAGTCGACGATGACAGCAATACTAGCATAGGTCACACAATGATGGACACCCAGTCAATTATCAATCTTGCTGGCGGCGCGGCCCTATCAGTAATTGGTTGGCTTGCCCGTGAGTTGTGGGGTGCCGTCAAAGAATTACGTCGTGATTTAAGCGATATAGAAAGCAATTTACCGAAAGAATATGTCTTGAAGGTAGATTTAGACAAACGCATGGACCACATCGAAAGTATGTTCCAGCGCATTTACGACAAGTTGGATGGGAAGGCGGATAAATAATGTCTACTACAACCAATATTGCTCTAAATGAACCAGCCTATGGCTCCACGTCACCTACGTGGGATCAGCCCCTTAATTCTAACTTTACGATCTTAGATAAGGCTTTTGGTAGCACAACATCAATTTCTGTAAATACAGGAAGCACGCCAACTTACACCATTGTTCCTAGCCCAAATACGTCAGGATCAGGCAGCACATCGCAGTGCGCTCGGTTGCTTTTGACGGGTTCATTGGCGGCAAATCAGGCCGTCTTGTTGCCCACAGGCGTTGCGGGTATGTGGTCTGTCACCAATTCAACGTCAGGCGCTTACACGGTTCAAATTGCTTCCAATAATGGCAGTGGCTCGTCGGCAGGCACGTTGGTAACTCTAACGCAAGGCTACAGCACTCTTATTTATTCGGATGGCACAAACGTCATTAAGGCAGACGATGCTCAAACTGCTGGCGGCGGCGGCGTTACATCCTTCAGTGCTGGCACAACTGGTTTCTCGCCTAATAGCGCCACAACAGGTCCGGTTACTTTAAGCGGAACTTTGGCGGCAACTAACGGTGGTACTGGTCTCACTTCGCCAGGAGCATATGGCAATGTGCTGACGTCAAATGGATCAACTTGGGTATCGCAAGCCCCTACGGGTGGCGGCACGTACACGGGTGGTAACGGCATCAATATTTCAGGAACTACCATTTCTATGTCTGGTAGTTATTCTGGCGGTCTCAGTGTTTCATCACTGTCATCCGGTAGTACGGTATCCGCTGGGAATCTTACAGCGTCCACCACAATTTCGGCAGGCTCCACCATCAGTACAACTGGTGGCGACATTACCGCGAACTCCGGTAATATATCAACGTCGTCCGGCAACGTATCAACGTCATCGGGCAAAATTATTGCGGGCAATACAAACCATTATCTTTGGTACAATGGCGGTTTCCCTGCATGGCAAGTAACTAGTGTTGCATCTATTTATTACGATACGTCGGGCAATAAATATTATTTTAATCCGTCGGGCGTAAACGGATGTTTGACCCTCACATCTTCCATATTTCAATGCTCTGTTACGCCATATGCCAATCAAACGGCGTGGTCGTTAATTTCTGACAAAACAGAAAAAGAAAATATCACCGACCTTACAGACGGAACTAGCCGCATTTCGGCGTTAAAGCCTGTTAATTTTGATTGGATCAAAACAGGTAAGGCGGATTCTGGGTTTATTGCCCAAGATTTTGAAGAAGTTTACCCAGCCAATGTAAGTGTAGATGAAGACGGCAAGAAGCGAATTGGTTTAAGTATGAATTTCTACGCAGACCTTGTGTCTACAATTCAGACTTTGCAAAACAAGGTTGCTGCGCTGGAAGCACGTTTAACAGCCCACAATTTATAAGAGGAAAAAATGGACAATCTTGAACTTGAATTAAAATTAACAGTTGCTCACGTAAATACCGTACTCCAGCATCTTGCTAAGGGCGCGTATAATGAAGTGGCTGATTTGATACAGTTGTTGCATGGTCAAAGCACGCCACAAGTGCAGGCTGCCATGAACGCACCAGCCCCCGTTGCAGACCCCGCCGCTATCACTGATTCGGAGCCTGCGGCTTAATAATATGGAATAACATGGACCCGTTTACCCTTATCGCTGGCGCGACTGCAATCTACAATAGCATCAAGTCCGCCGTCGATTCAGGGCGGGACATGATGGAAACAGCCGAAAAAGTGGGCAATCTTTTTAGTAAGGTTGCCCAAATCGTTACTATTGCGTCTACTCCACAACGTAAAAAGTTATTCCAAAGCCAAGCCGAATATGAGGCTCAGGCTGTAAAAATTTATGCCGCCAAGGCTAAAGCCCTTGATATGCAATTGCAGGTAAAAAATCTTTTTGTCGGCCAATACGGGCCTGCGGCATGGGAAGGCATTCAACGACAAATCATTGAAATGCGGAAAGAAGCGGCCCGTCAGGCGGCGGCAGCATTGAAAGAGCAGGAAGAAAACCGCAAGGATTTAATTATGATTAGCGGTATTGTCGGTTTTCTGGTATTGGGTATTGGCATAATCGGCGTAATTCTTATGGTAACGGTAAAGTGATGGAAGAAAAACATTTTGATTTTTCAAAAATCATCAACATGGTTTTTCCAATTTTGGTTGCCGCTATTGGTTGGTTACTAACCCAAATTACCACTTTAAATAGCAAAGTGCAGGAACTTGAAGGCAAAATGCCTGCGCTTATAACGCCAGCAGGTATTCCTACGGATAGTCCTATTTCCGCTGAAGCACGGTACAGGCTGCGGGATGAGTTGTCCAAACAGATCAATGATCTGGCGGTTCGTGTTCGTATTTTGGAAAAGGTAACGGAGGGGAAATAACATGGACATCCTTAAAACTTTTGGCCCACTTTTGGGTTCTGTTGCACCAACAATTGCCACCGCACTTGGTGGCCCAGTTGCGGGAATGGCAGTTAAGGCTATATCCGGCGCTTTATTCGGCCATGAAAATGGCACGGAAGACGATATTATGTCGGCACTTGCCAACCCAAATGGGGATCAATTGGCTGCACTTAAAAAAATTGACGCCGATTTTAAAGTTCAGATGAAATCTTTGGATATTGATTTGGAACGTATTGCGGCAGGCGACCGTGATTCAGCCCGTCAAATGCAAATGACAACGCGGGATTGGATTCCAAGGGTTTTATCCGTTGGCGTAACGCTTGGGTTCTTTGGAATTGTGGCTTACATCCTTCATTATGGACTTCCACCTACTGGCGGCGAAGCACTTTTGATGCTAATTGGTACGCTTGGTACGGCTTGGACGGGTGTTATGGGGTTTTATTTTGGTTCGTCGGCTGGTTCTAAACAAAAAACGGATGCCCTTACCGCTGCATTAGGTAATGATAAATGAGTGCTGATAATTGGGAGCAATGTTTTGCCTTGGTTCTTAAAAACGAAGGCGGATACGTTGACAATTCTGCGGACCCTGGCGGCGCGACCAATTTGGGCTGCACGAAGGCTACTTGGGAAGCATGGGTTGGGCATCCTGTAACAAAGGATGACATTAAATCGCTTATGCCTAATGATGTTATGCCGCTTTACAAGGCAAAATATTGGGATACGATCAAGGGTGACGATCTGCCGATGGGTGTAGATTATGCAGTCCTTGATTTTGCCATCAATTCGGGGCCGATCCGCGCTGCGAAAGCCCTTCAGTCGGTACTCAGTGTTGGTTCAGACGGACAAATTGGCCCCGCCACACTTGCGGCTCTTGAAACGGCAAACCCTCGTGAGATTGCTACAGCCGTCTGTGAAGCCCGATTAGCCTTTTTGCAAAGTTTGCCGACTTATGATACCTTCGGGAAAGGTTGGTCACGGCGTGTTTCAGAAGTGGAACAGGTCGCATTTAATATGGTTTCATAGTCATGTCCCTTACCTATGCGTCATACGTCAACCAAATTGCAACGATGGCGGTTATTCCGGTAACGGACACGAATTACGTAACCATTATTCCATCCATGATTGACTATGCCGAATTGCGGATGCAGCGCGATCTGGATTTTTTGTCTACACAAATTAGCACAACTGCCTACGCATTTACGCCAAGCAACAATATCCTGACGATTCCTACGTCTCAGTTTATTGTGCCGCAGACTTTTGAAGTTTTGGATTCTTCGGGCAATTCCACGCCACTTTTGCCAGTGACCAAAGAATACATTCAAAATGTTTATGGATCGGGTTCCACAACGGGGTTGCCTCAATATTTCGCTGTCTATGGCGGCGATACGGCAACGACGGGCAACACGTCTCAAAATATTATTGTCGGGCCAATACCCACTTCAAGTTACACAGTTCGTTTGACGGGAACAGTGCGATCTGCCCCGTTGTCGGCAACCAACACGACGACATTTATTTCAACGTATTTGCCAGATTTGTTTATTATGGCATCCATGATTTACATTTCAGCGTTTCAACGCAATTTTGGCAAAATTAATGACGATCCTGCTATGGCGCAAACCTATGAAGCCCAATATCAGGTTTTGAAAGCAAGCGCGCTTGTTGAAGAAAATCGCAAAAAGTTTGAGGCGGCGGCTTGGACTTCGTATTCTCCGGCTCCTGCCGCAACACCATCACGGGGGTAATCCATGCCCCACGCAGCCATTAAACTCAAGCCTGGCGTTGAAACAAATAATACGCCCTCTCTTAATGAATCCGCTTATTCCTCTTCCCAATTAGTTCGGTTTTTGCAGGAAAGAAACGGACTTGGCCTTGCACAAAAATTAGGCGGTTGGGTTAATTATGCCAACACGACTGCGCCAATTAATTCACCAGTTCGCGCTCTCAAAGGCTGGTCTGACTTAAACGGCATCAATCGGCTTGGGATTGGCGCAGAATCCTCACTGAATATTTTAACGCCAAGTGTCAGTTCAACGCCTGTTAACATTACGCCCCAGACTGCCACAACTAATACGGCTCCCGTTTTTGTGACAAGCACTGGCGCAAATTCAAATATTGTCACGGTTACAGATAGCAATATTCAGGTTTCCACTTACGATTACGTAAATTACATAACTCCTGTATCCGTAGGTGGATTGGTCCTTTATGGGCCATATCAAGTTTATTCTGCTTCAGGATACGTTTACTCAATTCAAGTTCCAAATAATGCAACGTCGGCGGCTGACACGAGCGCCAATACCACGGCTGGGTCTTTTGTTGTTGCAGAAACTTATCAAATTGTAAGCGTTGGAACGACGGATTTTACACTAATTGGAGCGGCATCTAATACGGTTGGCGTTATTTTTAATGCTACTGGCGTTGGAACGGGGACGGGTACTGCTAAATTAGTTGGCGTCCCATCTTATCAGACGACTGCGGGAAATTCTGTCGTTACAGTGTATTTGGACAATCACGGACTTTCTGTTGGCGGCTCGTTTTATGTTGGCCTTTCAACAGTAATAGGCGGTCTTACTCTGTTTGGCTTATACGTTGTTACTAAAGTAATTAACGCTGGCACTTTCCAAATTGCCGCAACCAATACGGCGACATCAACCGCTGGCCCGACGGCAATGAATAGCGGGAATGTTAATTCAGTTTTTTATATTGCGATCGGACCATCTAGCACTAGCACAGGTTACGGTGTTGGCGGGTATGGCACGGGCGGTTACGGCATTGGCTCAACTCAACCGCAAGTTCCAGGCACACCAATTACTGCGACCGATTGGACGTTAGATAATTTTGGTTCTTATTTGGTGGCTTGCCCAGCAGGCGGAGCAATTTACTATTACGACCCCAATGGGCAACTACAAAATGCTCAATTCATTGGCGGCAGCGCCCCCGTTGTAAGTTCCGGTATTTTTGTCGCTATGCCAGAACGGCAAATTGTTGCGTATGGCTCATCCTTCACATTGCAGGCTGATCCTCTTTTGGTGCGTTGGTGTGATGTTAATGACTTCACATCGTGGAATGCAACTTCAACCAATCAAGCGGGTTCATTCCGCATTCCAACTGGCTCAAAGATTGTGGCGGGCATTCAGGGACCACAGCAGGGTCTTTTGTGGACTGACCTTGATTTGTGGGCGATGCAGTATGTTGGCTTCCCGTTGGTTTACGGTTTCAACAAAATTGGCTCAAACTGCGGCGCAATCTCTCGGCATTGCACTGGTCAGTTGAACGGCGCTGTTTACTGGATGAGCCAGAAGCAATTTTTTATGATGATGGGATCAGGACCGCAGGTTATTCCATGCCCCATCTTTGATGTTATTTTCCAAAACATAAATAATAATTATTTGTATAAAGTTTGCTGTGGCGTAAACAGCCAATTTGGTGAGGTAACTTGGTATTATCCGTCAGCAGGCTCGACGGAAAACGATAGTTACGTAAAATACAATACCCTTCTTGGGCAGTGGGATTATGGCACACTTGGCCGCACGGCATGGATTGATCAATCGGTTCTCGGACCACCAATTGGTGCGGGAT